>Ga0316219_1001027_pt1 | contig 33101 bp, 32 predicted proteins | sample TBH18003PmetaG_FD_203635 | JGI IMG/M metagenome (GOLD analysis project Ga0316219, IMG submission 203635) | Freshwater microbial communities from Trout Bog Lake, Wisconsin, USA - TBH18003P | ecosystem: Environmental > Aquatic > Freshwater > Lake > Hypolimnion/Profundal zone | place: USA...
GCACGAGCACGCCGCCGAGCAGCCACTTGAGCTGGTGCAGTTCCTCGAGGCTAAGTTGTGGCCGTTTTTTCTCCATCGACATAGGCGGCCACCGTCTGCGCCCCGTCGGGCGCAAAGGTCAGCACGTTGCGTTTCGCCCTCGGCTCCGCGGCCAGCGCCGCATGCCCGGGGCCCAGTTCCTTGCGCGGCTGGATGATCGCCAGCCGATCCAGCACCTGCTCCAAGTCTTGCACGCGGCGGACCGGCACCGGCGCTTCGTCGTCGATCGCCACCGCCGTCAGCTGGCCGGCGCGAAACAAGTCCTCCGTCAGCGTCGCACAGAAACTCACCAGTCGCTCGAATTGTTCCGGGCGCGTCCAGATCGCCTCGTCCGTGCGCAGCCACACTGAAAATCCCTCCGTCGTCTCCGCCGCAAACTGCCGCACCAGCAGCGTTCGCGACCGCGCGCTGGCCTTCCAATGGATCAGCCGGTGCGAGTCGCCCGACGCGTATCGCCGCAACGCGAGCAAATCCAGCCCCTGCCCCGCCCGCGTCGCGCGTTCCCCGCCCGCCGTCCGCCGCGCGCCCGCCTCCGCCAAGCGGCGGTAATCCACCGGCGCCGGCCAGACAAACCGCTCCTCGCGCAGCTCCGTCGTGAGATGCTTGCGCAGGAAGCCGAAGGGAAACTGCGAACCGATGCCCGCCAGCTCGACGCTCAGCCGCCCGCGCTTCGCCGGCTTGAACAGCCAGTCCAGCCGCAGCTCGCCGCGCGGGTCGAGCCGCTCCCGGAGGAACAATTGTCCCCGCTGCTCGGCCAGTGCCGACTGCTTCCACGCCGCGCGCACGTCGAGATCGCCGAGGTCGTTGCCCGTGATCGTCGACTTGGGCGGCGGCGGGGGGCCTTCCTCGACCGGGCGCGCCAGCAGCTCGAACCACAGTCCGTAGGTCGGCAGAAACGGTTTGCCGTTGCGCAATCCGAGCCCGACCACCGCCTCGTGCCCCGCCCGCAGCGGCGGCGCGACCTCCAGCCGCCAGGACACGCCGCGGAAATTCAGCCACGACAACACGCCGCTCAAAATCAGGCACGCGAGCAGCAGCGACAGCGTGATAAACAGGATGTTGTTCGCCGAGTTGTAGGCCGCCATGCCGATGCCCAGGGACAGCAGAATCAGGAGCGTGCCGGACAACGTCGGCAGGATGCGCTGCCCGCGTTGCGGGAAGATCAGCGCCCACAGCAACGCGTTCCACGTGAACCGCCGCCGCTTCCCGCGCGCACCCGGCCCCGACCAACCGGCCGTGGGAGCGACGGACGTCGGCGATGGCTGCAGGGGCCTTTTCAATTCGGGGGGCACGGAGGTCTTTCTTTAACCACGAAGGGCACGAAGCTCACCAAGGGTCCGAATCCGATCTTCGTGAGCTTCGTGCCCTTCGTGGTTAAAAACCGCTCGGAGCGAAACCAAGGACACCACGATCCGATGGCTCATGTCGGCAGCGTCAACGCGGCCAAAATGCGGCGCAACACCGTGATCACCGCGCGCCGTTCTTCCAGCGCGTCACTTGTCTGCCGCGCCAGCCCGAGGCGGTGACCCAGGATCGGCGTGACCAGCTCCACCACGTCGTCCGGCAGCACAAAATCCCGGCCGTGCACCAGCGCCCGGGCCTGCGCCGCCGTGCGCAGCGCGAGTCCGCCGCGCACGCTCACGCCAGCCTTGAATTCCGCCTCGCTGCGCGTCGCCGTCACAATCCGCAAAATGTAATCGAGCACGCTGTCCTCAACGAAGACCTGGTGCACCAGCGCCTGCAGCCGCAGCACGTCCGCGCGCGTCACCGCCGCCGACTGGGCGATCGCGTCGTAGGCCGTCCGTGCCACCCGTAAAATCTCCAACTCGTCCGCCGGCTGCGGATAACCCATCTGCAGCCGCATCAGGAAACGGTCCATCTGGCTTTCCGGCAGCGGGAACGTCCCCTCATAGTCCACCGGGTTCTGCGTCGCGAACACCATGAACGGCGACCCCACCGCATGCGCCACGCCGTCCACCGTCACGCGCGCGCGGTCCATCACCTCGAGCAGCGCCGACTGGGTCTTGGGCGTCGCCCGGTTGATTTCATCCGCCAGCACCACGCTCGCAAAAATCGGGCCGGGCTTGAACACGAACTCCTTCGTCGTCTCGTCATAGATCGCGACGCCCGTCACGTCGCCCGGCAGCAGGTCGCTCGTGAACTGGATACGGGAAAACGTGCAGTCCATCGAGCGCGCCAACGCGTAGGCGAGGGTCGTCTTGCCCACGCCCGGCAGGTCCTCGATCAGCAAATGCCCGCCGGCGACGAGGCAGATCAGCACCTGCTCGATGACGTCGTCCTTGCCCTTGATCGACACCCGCATGCTCGCGCGGAGCCGGTCCAACGCCTGTTTCGCCTCCGTAACCTGCGCCGTCTGGATGAAATCGCTCATGGGCACCCAACGTGACACAGCCCGCCCCGACGTCAAACCGCCGGGCGGTCCGAAAACACGGATTTACCAAGGATTAATACGTAGGCAGCGAGCTTGCTCGCGCTCCGAAACGCGCCTGCAAGCAGGCGGCCTACGACTTCAACAACTTGATCAGCGCCGAAAAATCCTCGTCGCCCCACCCCCGCGCCTCGGCGGCGTGCAAGGCCGCACGCACGGTGCCGAGCACCGGCAGGCCTGCGCCCTCCGGCGAGTGGAGGGCCAGGCGCATGTCCTTCGACATGTGCTTCACCGAAAACTGCGGCGCGAAATCGCCCGCCTTGAGCTTCGGCTCCTTCAGCTTCGTCAGGCCGGAATAGCCTGCGTTCTTGCCCATCGCGTCGAAAAACACGTCGTCCGTCACGCCCGCGCGGCGCGTCATCGTCAGCGCCTCGCTTAGCGCCTCCATCTGCGCCGCGAGGTTGAGGTTCATCGCCAGCTTCAACGTGCAGGCCTGCTCGTTCGTGCCGATCACGAACCGGTGCGCCGACACCAGGCTCAACAACGGCTCCAGCTCCGTCACCAGCGCGCGCTCGCCGCCGAGGTAGAAAATCGTCTGCCGCTGCTCCGCCGCCGGCTTGCTGCCGGTGAACGGTGCCGCGAGATACCGCGCCCCGCGCGCGACCACCTGTGCCGCGAACTTCGCGCTGCTCGCCGCGTCGATCGTGCTCGACTGCACCACGACCTTGCCCGGGCCCAGCTTCGGCAGGATGCGCTGCAGCACGTCGTCCACCGCCGCCGGGTCGGCGACGACGATCTGCACGACGTCCGCCGCGGCCGCAACGGCCTCCGGCGTCGGCTGCCACTGCGGGAAGTCCGGCTGCGGCGTGCGATTCCACGCCCCGGCCAGCACGCCCGCCGCGTGATAATGCCGCGCCCACACTCCGCCAATGATCCCCAACCCCAGTACGCCGATTTTCATAAAGTGATCACCACGAAACACACGAATTACACGAAAGCCAAATCGCAAACCTCGAGCCTTGCCCGCGAATGGCGCGAATTGGCGCGAATTTTCCGGAGCCCGACTTCCGTCCTCTCCATTCGCGCCAATTCGCGTAATTCGCGGGCACCCTTAGCCCAAAATCTCCAGCAACCGCGTGAACAGCCGGTTCACTTTCGCCTGATTGTCCTTCACGAGGTCCTTGAATTTCGCGAAGTCAATCTCCGTGCCCTCGAGCCCGTTCGCGTAATTGTCGATCAGCGCGAGGCTGTTGTAGCGCAGCCCGAGCTCGCTGCAAAGGTCCGCCTCGTGCGCCGCCGTCATGCCGACGACGTCGCCCCAGTGCTGCAGGATCCGGATCTCCGCCTTCGTCTCGAACCGCGGCCCGCGCAGCTGGACGTAAACCTTGCCCGGATGAATCTTAAACTCCGGCGCCAATTCCGCGATGATCCGCGGCATCAGGTTGTTGGCGATCGCCGGCGCGCCGCCCTTCAGCTCCTGGTCGAAGAACGTCGCCGGGCCCTGCTGCAGTCCCACGTAGTCGCCGCACGAAACGAACGTCCCCGGCGGCAGCTCCTTCTTCAGCGAGCCGACTGAGTTGAGCGACACGATGTCCTGGTAGCCCAGGTCGGCCAGCGCGCGGATGTTCGCACGGTAGTTGATCGAGTGCGGCGGCAGCGGGAACGCGTAGCCGTGCCGGTTGATCAGCGCAAAGTCGCCCTTGGTCTTGTAGGTGACGGGCCCAAACGGCGTCTCGATCGTCTTCACCGCCCACGCCGCAAACAGGTTGGAGTTGACGATGCTCGTCCCGCTAATGAAGGCGACTTTCATGCCGCTACTCACGCGCGCGTAGCCACCCGAGACAATCCGAATCCTGTAGCTACGAGCGCCAGCGAGTGGCTTTGGCCTGTCCAACTGGCGACACTGCATCCACTCGCTGGCGCTCGTAGCTACCATTTCGCCACCCTGCGTCTTGCCTCTTTCCCGATTTCCCTCCGAAGTCACTGGCTCCGACCCCCAGGCGACTTGCCTGGAGAATCGAAAATCAGCCAGCCCTCCGTAGCCTTGGCGAAGGAGGGAGATTCGAAAATCGAAAATTCCGCTATGCCCCTAATCGACAAACCTCTCGCCGAACTCAAAACCTACGCCGGGCTCAATCCCCGCCCCGCGGACTTCGACGCCTACTGGGCGGCCGCGCTCAAGGAGCTCGACGCCACCGATCCGAAGCCGGAGTTGGTGCTGTCGAAGGAGATCCACCCGCGCCGCAGTGAGGCATTCGACCTGTGGTTCACGGGCGTCGGCGGCGCGCGCGTGTATGCCAAATACATCCGCCCGAAAAAGTCCGACGGCAAGAACCCCGCCGTCCTCCAGTTTCACGGCTACACCGGCAGCAGCGGTGACTTCGCCGGCCGGCTCGCCTACTCCGGCGAGGGCTTCAGCGTCGCCGCGCTCGACTGCCGCGGCCAGGGCGGACGCTCCGAGGACGTCGGCGGCGTGAAGGGCACAACCTACCGCGGCCAGATCGTCCGCGGACTCGATGATCCCGACCCGCGGAAGCTGCTCTTCCGCCAAATCTTCCTCGATACCGCCCAGCTGGCGCGCGTGGTGATGAGTCTGCCCGAGGTGGACGCGACCCGCGTCGGCGCCACCGGCGGTTCCCAAGGCGGCGCACTCACGCTCGCCTGCGCCGCGCTCGAGCCGCGCATCAAGCGCGCCGCGCCCGTCTTCCCCTTCCTCTGCGACTACCGCCGCGTCTGGGAAATGGACCTCGCGAAGGACGCCTACGAGGAGCTGCGCACGTGGTTCCGCCAGTTCGACCCGCTGCACGCGCGCGAGAACGAGATCTTCACGAAGCTCGGCTACGTCGACTGCCAGCACCTCGCCCCCCGCATCAAGGCCGAGGTGCTCATGTACACCGGCCTGATGGACACGATCTGCCCGCCGAGCTCGCAATTTGCCGCCTACAACAAGATCACCGCCAAGAAGGACATGGTGATCTACCCCGACTACGGCCACGAAGGCCTCCCGGGCGAGAGCGACCGGACGTTCAACTTCATGCTGGGGCTGTAATCCGGACTTTCCGGGCGGCCAATTGAATCCAGCACATGCTCCCAGGAGTAGTGATCCGCCAGGAATTGTCCCGGGATATTGCCGCCATATTCGATGTCACAGAGCTGGCTTTCCGGCGGCCAGACAAGCAGCCGTACGAACAGTTCATCATTCAAGAACTGAGGCGCAGCAACGCCCTATCCTTATCCCTCGTTGCCGAATTGGATGCGAGAATCGTGGGGCACGTCGCATTTTCGCCCGTTCAAATTTCGGACGGATCGATGCAGTGGTTCGGCCTTGGACCGATTGCGGTTACACCCGACATGCAGCGTCAGGGAATTGGTCGCGCCTTGATTGAAGCTGGGCTGGCTGCACTGCGAGATAGAGGCGCCGCCGGTTGTGTCGTGCTTGGCTCGCCCAAATTCTATGGCCGTTTCGGGTTCAACCATCGTCCCGATTGCATCCTAGACGGCGTGCCTCCCCACCATTTTCAGTCGCTGACATTTGGCGGGCGTCCGGCGGTGGGAAAAGTGAGCTACCATGGGGCATTTTACGCGCGAAGTTAGGACCTGCCTTGGCCAAGCGGATGCGTCCCAAGTTTCGGCCGGCGGCTAGCACCCGCCCGTTCACCGCACGCCGAACATCGCCTGCACGTTTTCCACCGGCGTCCCTTGGATGATCGCGTTGGAACAGCCTTGGAAATAGCCGCGGCCCCCGGACTCGGCTAGCGCGGCCTGGGCTTGGTCGCGCACTTGCCCGGGCGTGCCGCGCGCGAGTAGCGACGAGGACACGTTGCCCCAGATGACCAGCCGCGGAAACCGCGCGCGCACAGCGGCGACCGTCATCGAGGCGTCCCGGTCCGTCTCGCCGTAACCCGGACACGCGGCCTCCCCATAAATCATGTCCGCCAGCGGCCAGAGGTTGCCGTCGCTGCGGAACATATAATGCACGCCCAGCCGGTTCAGCTCGGCCAGCGCTTTCACATACGCCGGCAGCACCAGGTCGCGGAACATCGCCGGCGAGTAGAACGGGCCATTTTTCCCCGCGAGATCCCCGCCGCCGAGCATCACCGGCGGACACCCCGCCTCGACCACCGCCCGCCCCACCGCGATGGCAAAGTCCGCCTGCAACAAACACCAGCGCCGCACGAGGTCGGGCTCGGCGACCATCAGCTCCAGCGTTTCCGGCGCGAGCCCCACGCCGATGTGCGCCGACGCGCCGATGACGAAAAACTCCCCGCCATGCTTTCGCCATAGCCCAGCGACCGGAGCGATCTCGGCCCGCGCCGCGGCCACCAAGTCCACCGCCTCCAGCCGCGCCACTTCCTTGCGCAACCGCGTCTCAGGCGAGTCGACTCGCGGTGACTGATAGCTGACACTGAAATCCGCCGTCACCGGCTGATATTGCCAGATCGTATGTTCGCCGTTCTCGGGTCCGAAACGAAACGTGTAGTCGTCGATCCGCGCATCGGGCCGGACGTTCATCCGCCACGGAATCCGCAGTACGTCCAAGTCGAGCGCGCGGTGCACCGCTACCAGATCCTCGATCAAACGCCCCTCAAACTCGGCATGCGCCGTGTCACCATCCGCCCACGCCGCCACCTCGGCGAAGTGCAGAGAGCCGGTGCCGGTGTGGACCGGCCGGCCCAGGATCGTCGACGAAACGCCGCAGGAAATCGCCGGTAAATAAAGCGGAGCGCGGTCACTCTCCCGGCCCGCCAGCGTAGCCGCAGACCGCCCGAGGCGTGGATGCGAGTTGGCGGGAAATTCGAGATCGGTGGCCATGATTGCAGAGTTGCGCCGGGGCCCGTCGAGCGACGCCCCGACCGATGGCCGAGATAGCGCCGGGCCGCGGGCAAGGCAAGCTGCCGCCTTTCGGGCGTGGCCGACGCGGCTGCGCCAGCCGATGCTTGTCTCGCCTGTGGCTGCTGCGCAGGATGGACGGGTAAACTTCCCTGCAAAAATTGCGCCGGTCCTTTGTGCCCTCGCGCTCGCCCTGCTGGTCGGCGCGTGCAGCCCCAGCGTGCCCACGGCGATGCGCGGCACGATCGATTTCTACCGCGACGGGAAAATGACTTCATCGCGCGCGCTGGTGGAAAAGGAGGCCCGCGCGACCGCCGCGTGGATCACGGCCCACAGCTCCGGTTGGAGCCGCAACCATGTCTCGGAATCTCCCGCCATCGTGATCCGCCTGAAGCACTCCAACTTTGATACCACCGTGATCAACCTGTCGGGCCACAACCTGATTGTCGCCAACGCCGGCAGTCAGTTTCGCCGGCCGCTCTCGCCTGAGGAGGAAGCGGACTTCCGCCAGCTCGCCGGGATCGGCCCGGCGTCTGCTCCGTAAACGTCCGTCAGCCGGCCCGCTTATGCCCCAGCTCAACGTCGCATTGGTCGGTCTCGGCTTCGGGAGCGCGTTCGTCCCGATCTACCAGAAGCATCCCGACGTCGGCCGGCTCGTGCTCTGCGACGCGATTCCCACGCGGCTCCGCGACCTGCAGACCCGCTTCGGCGTGAGGCACGCGGTCGCGACGCTCGAGGAAGTGCTGGCCGACTCGTCAATTGACGCGGTCCATCTCAACACCGGCATCCCCGACCACGCGCGCCACACCATCGCCGCGCTCCACGCCGGCAAGCACGTCGCCTGCACCGTGCCGATGGCGACGTCGCTCGACGACATTCGCGCCATCATCGCGGCCCGCCGCTCGAGCGGGAAAAACTACATGATGATGGAAACGCAGCTCTATGCGCGGGAGTTTCTCTACGCCTCCGAGCTGCACGCCCGTGGTTTCTTCGGGTCGCTCCAGTTCCTCAGCGGCGCGCATTTCCAGGACATGGAGAACTGGGCGCCGTATTGGGCCGGGCTACCGCCGATGTGGTATGCGACCCACGCCGTCGCCCCGTGCCTCGCCCTCGCGAACACCCGCGCGCGCAGCGTGCGCTGCCTCGGCAGTGGGTGGATGCGCGACGAATTGAAGCAGCCGCACGCCAATCCCTTCCCGATGGAGACTGCGGTCTTCGAACTCGACCGCGACCCGCCGCTCGCAATGGAAATCACCCGCGCGTTGTTTCACTCCGCTCGCGGATATGCCGAGTCGTTCAGCATCTACGGCGAGGATGCGACCTTCGAGGCGGCGCAGGTCCACGGTGAACCGCCCGTGATGTTCAAGCTCAGCAAGCTCGGCGCGCATCCCGGCGCTCGCACCACCACGGACGAGCGCGTCTACGTGCCCGATTACGGTCACCGGTTGCCGCCCGAGATCCGGGAATTCACCGGCGCCGTAAAACTCGACGCCCGCGGCGAGCATCCGTCAGTCCAGCACGGCGGCGGACACGGCGGGTCGCATCCGCATCTCGTCCACGAATTCGTGCGCAGCATCGTGGAAAAACGGCGCCCGGCCATCGATGAGCTCAAGGCCGCCGATTGGTGCGCACCGGGCATTTGCGCCCACGAATCCGCCCTGCAGGGCGGCCAGGTCGTCGCCATCCCGCGATTCACCTAAGCCCGCCAGCCGGAAACTGTCCCGGGACAAATTCGCCAGGGCGCACGCCAATACGCGGCGTCCCGCAGATCGTTTTCAATTTCATCCGACCCCTAATTCAGCTTTGCCCCGGGGTCTTCGGGCCTTAGTTTCGCGGCGGATGGACAAAACCGAACGCGAGTTGCGGGACATGCTGGCTGACCGCCGCCTCGTGCGCTGGCCGACCGAGCCGCAGTGGAAGGATATCTGGCTGACGGCGAACGCCAAGGGCTACACGGGCAACGTCTCCACCGCCGTTCACAGTGTCGCGCCGGACCTGCTCGACGTGGACTGGGTGGGCATGATGAAGAACGACGCCGACTCGGCCCACATGATGTGGTCCGAGATCCGCCTGCGTCGCTCGGTCTCGCCCTTCATCCGCGGCGCCAAGCCTTCCACCCTCCTCAACCCGGACGCGAGCGAGGAGGCGGCTATTGCCTACCAGGCGGAAATCGCACGTTGGGTGGAAGCACGCTGGGTCGTCATCAGCGACGGCCCCACGGGCGTGCAGCTGCGGGCCCCGCGCAAAATGAAGATCATTGACCTCATCTGCCTGATTGTCGGCCTGCCGATGATCGTGTTCTGGGGTCTCGGCCTGATCCTCATCGGGCTCGGGCTCATCGACCATTTCGTCCTGACGCAGCCCGAAACGAAATTCCTGCCGCGGCCCTGAGCGCGGGCCGTAGCTGGGAATTCGTAGCTACGAGCGTGAGCGAGTGGCTCTGCGGCGGATCGTTCCGCCGGCGTTTAGCTCAATCCCCGCTCGCTCACGCTCGCAGCTACTCGCGATCAGCCACCAGCTGCGGCGAGGCAGAACGCTCACTTCACCCACGCAATCGCCGAAATCTTCTTCGCCAATTCGAAATCTTTCGCGGTCACCTTGCCGCCGGCATCGTGCGTGTTGAGCCGGATGGCGACGCGGTTGTAGACGTTGGTCCATTCCGGGTGGTGGTTCAGCGCCTCCGCCTCGAATCCGACCCGCACCATGAAGCTCAGCGCCTCGCGGAAATTCCCGAACGTGTAGGTCTTCGCCAGCGCATCGTTCTCGAACGCCCAGCCCGGCAGCGAGCCCAGCGCGGCGGTGATTTCGGCGAGAGTCAGCGGGGCGGCGGGCATGGGAAAAAACTAGCCGGCCACCGCGCGTTTGCAAGGACCGCGCCTTTCCCTTCTGCCCCAAATGGGCGACCGGATCGGGAAGTTTCGTCCAAGCCGGCCTTGTCAAAAGCTCCCCCGCTACGCTAACTGCCTCCAATCGCATGCCCCCTTCCGCCACCCGACCCGTGACCGAACGGGCGAAAGTCCCAGCGCATGTCGCCATCATCATGGATGGCAACGGCCGCTGGGCCCGGCAGCGCGGCCTGCCGCGCATCGAGGGCCACCGCCGCGGCGTCGAGACGGTCCGCACCGTGACCAACGCCGCCCGGGAACTCGGCGTCCGGATGCTCACGCTCTACGCCTTCTCGGTGGAAAACTGGAAGCGCCCGCAGGATGAGGTTGGCGCGCTGATGGGCCTGCTAGAGTTCTACCTGAAGAAGGAACTCAAGACTTTCGTGAAGGATCGCGTGCGCCTTCGCACCATTGGCCGCATCGATGAGCTGCCCGCCGGCGTGCAAAAGCACCTCCGCCACACCATCGAGGAAACCGCGCACTTCACCGACTACACCCTCGTGCTCGCGCTCAACTACGGCTCGCGGACGGAGGTCGTCGATGCCGCCCGCGCCTACGCCGCCGCCGTCGCCGCCGGCAAGGAGAAGCTCAACGACGGCTCCTGGACCACGTTCAACCGCTACCTCTCGACGGCAGACCTGCCCGATCCCGACCTGATCATCCGCACGTCGGGCGAGACGCGCCTGAGCAACTTCCTTCTGCTGCAGGGCGCGTACGCCGAGTTCATCTTCACCCCGGTGCTCTGGCCGGACTTCACCAAGGCCGACCTCGCCGAAGCCTGCGCGGAATACGCCCGCCGCGAGCGGCGCTACGGCCTGACCAGCGAGCAGGTCAATCCCGCGGCGTCCCGCACCGCCTCCTGACCATGGCCAAACGCATCTTCAGCACCGTCCTGCTCTGGCTGATCCTCTTCGGTGTAATGTGGCAGTTCGGCAACACCGGCGGCGTGGTGCTCGTCTGCCTCATCTCGGTGCTCACCCTGCGGGAATTTTACGCGCTGCTGGCCAGCGCCGGCCACACCCCGTTCCGTCGCCTCGGCATGGCCTTTGGCGCGCTCGTGACGATCTCGCCCTGGCTGTATCAGCACCTCGGCATTCCCCGCAGCTCCGACGCGCTCGTGCTGGCCGTCATCGTGTTTGCGATCCGCATCCTGGCCGAACGCGAACCGCTCAAGCGCGTCGAAGCCCTTGCCGCCACGGTCTTCGGCCTCGTTTACGTCGCGCTGATGCTGCAGTATTACGTGCGCATCCTCACGCCGGTACCGGACGACGTCGTCACACCCAATGGCCGGCTGATCCTCTGCCTCTGGATCATCGCGGTGGCCAAATTCTGTGACGTCGGCGCGCTCCTCACCGGCATGGCGTTCGGCCGCCACAAGATGGCGCCGCAGATTTCCCCCAAGAAAACTTGGGAGGGCGCGGCCGGCGGCGTGCTCGTGGCCATGGGCGTCGGCGCCCTCGTGGCCTGGCTTGGACGCAACGAACTGCCCCCTCATTTAACGCCTCTCGTCGGCGCGTTCCTCGCCGCGCCCGTCGCGCTTGTCGCCATCGTTTCCGACCTGATCGAGTCGATTATAAAACGCCATGCCACCATCAAGGATTCCGGCGGCACGATCCCTGGCATCGGCGGAATTTTCGACCTGACGGACAGCCTGATCCTCACCGCGCCCCTCGGCTATTTCCTCTTCGCCCTGCCCTGAGCGGCGAAGTCCGCGTCCAGTAGCTACGAGCGTGAGCGAGTGGCTGGACCTCCACTCGCTCACGCTCGTAGCTACTACATCCAAGCTGATGGCCAGGGGGCGAATCCCCTCCGCGCTTGCCGAAGCCTCCGCGGTTCCGGCATAGTCGCCGGCTTTCGTGGCCCACTCTTCCTCCTCTCCCCGCAAACGCATCGTCCTCCTCGGCGCCACGGGCTCCATTGGGGAAAATGCCTTGCGCGTGATCGCCGCGCATCGCGACAAGCTCGAGCTCGTCGGCATCGCCGCCCTGCGCAACCACGCCCGACTTGCCCAGATCGCCCGCGATTTTGGCGTGCACCATGTCGCCGTGTTCGATCCCGCCGCCGCCGCCGCGGCCAAATCCGGTGGTGATTTTCCGCCCGGCACCCAGCTGCACAGCGGACTCGCCGGACTGATCGCGCTTTCCCAGCTGCCTGAGGCCGACACCGTTCTGGTCGCCGTCGTCGGCACGACTGGCTTGGAACCCGCCCTCGCCGCGCTGGCCGCCGGCAAGGACCTCGCGCTCGCCTCGAAGGAAATCCTCGTTCTCGCCGGCAAGTTCGTCATGGCCGCCGCGAAAAAGCACGGTTCAAAACTCCTGCCCGTCGACAGCGAGCACAGCGCGGTTTTCCAGTGCCTCGAGGGCCACCCGCAGGCGGGCGTGCGCCGCATCGTCCTCACCGCCAGCGGCGGCGCGTTCCGCGACTGGCCGGCCGAGCGCCTCGCGCACGTCACACCCGCCGATGCCCTCAAGCATCCCACTTGGGCGATGGGCCCAAAGATCACCGTCGACTGCGCCACCATGGCCAACAAGGGCCTCGAGCTGATCGAGGCGCAGTGGCTGTTCGGGCTCCGCGCCGAGCAATGCACCGCGGTGCTCCACCCGCAGAGCATCGTGCACTGCCTCGTGGAGTTCAAAGACGGCGCGATGCTCTCGCAGCTCTCGCCGCCATCCATGACGTTTCCGATCCAATACGCCCTGCTGCACCCCGACCGCGCGCCGGGCGTGGACAGCGCGCTCGATTTCACCCAGCTCCTCGGCTTCGAATTCCGTCCGGTCGACGAACTGCGCTACCCCGCCTTCCGCCTTGCCCGGCAGGTCATGGCCGCAGGCGGCATCGCCCCCGCCGTTTTCAACGCCGCCAACGAGGTCGCCGTCGCCGCGTTTCTCGCGGGGACCATCCCCTACCTTGCGATTCCGCGGGTCATCGATCAGACTTTGCAGGCCGTGGAAAACTCTGAACCGGACACCCTTGCCGCCGTGCTCGACGCCGACGCGAACGCCCGGCGCACCGCGACCACCCTCCTCAAGAAACTTACCTGACCCGCATGTCGTTCGATTTCCTGCAGACCCTGCTCGCCAACGTCTGGTCCATCGCGCTCGTCGTGGTGTTCTTCAGCGCCTCGATCTTCGTCCATGAGCTGGGCCACTTCCTGGCCGCCCGCTCACGGGGCGTGAAGGTCGAGCGGTTCTCCATCGGGTTTGGCCCGGCCATCTGGTCCCGCCGCGGCCGCGACGGCGTGGAATACCGCATCGCTTGGTTTCCGCTGGGTGGCTACGTGCTGCTCCCGCAACTGGCCGACCTCGGCCCGATCGAGGGCCAGATTGAGTCCGACGTGGAACAGCTCCCCCCGGTGAGCTACGCGGCCAAGATGCTCGTCTTCGTGGCTGGCGCGTCCTTCAACGTCCTCTTCGCCTTCGGCCTCGCGACCATCATCTGGGTCATCGGCCAGCCCGAGAGTAACGAAACCGCGAGCACGCGCATCGGCTATGTCAGCCCCACCCTGGAGCTGCGCGCCGGCGTCAAGGTGCCGAGCCCGGCCAGCGTCGCGGGCCTGCACGTCGGCGACACGATCCTCGCGATCGACGGCCATCCGGTCGCGAAGTTTTTCGACATCTACACTTACATCGGCCTCGGTGCCGGGCGCAGCGCCGATGGTCGCCGCCAGGCTGTTTTCACCGTCCAGCGCGGCGCGCAGGTGTTGGACATCACGGTCCACCCGCTGCTCGTGGGCGACGAACAGGAACGCCGGGTCGGCATCGCGCCCGGTTACGAACTCAGCGTCCAGGAGGTCGCGCGGCACTCCCTGGCCGCCAACGCGCGTTTTCATCCGGATGACGTGATTGTGAGCATCGACGGCCAGCCGGTGCTCAACATCCAGACTTTGCAGGATGGTCTCGAGGCGTCCGCCCTGCGCTCCGCCGCGATCGTGGTCCGACGAGACGGCCGGGAATTGACCCTGACCCTTCCCGCCCGCCCGCAGGCCAAGTCCGGCGCCAACATCGGCCTGGCGCTGACGACGGGCTACAGCCTCATCCATCCCACGCCGTTCTCGCAGATTGGTGACCAGGTGATGATGTCCGTGCGGACGCTTTGGAGTCTCATCAACCCGCATTCCGACGTCGGGCTCTCCAAGCTCACCGGCCCGATCGGGATCGTGCACATTTTCCACAACACCGCCGAGGCCGGCCTGCGGCCCGTGCTCCTTTTCACCATCCTGCTCAACATGAGCCTGGCGATCTTCAACCTGCTGCCGCTGCCCGTCCTCGACGGCGGCCAGATGCTCTTCGCCACCATCGGCCGGCTGCGCGGCCGGGCGATCTCGGTCAATTTCATCATGGCGGCCAACAGCGTCTTCATCGTGCTGCTCCTCACGATGGTGATCTACGTGAGCATCTTCGACGTCCGCCGCATCAAACGGGACAACGCCGACGCCGCGCCGACACCCCCACCGCCATCGGCGGTCCCGGCCAAGCCCTGACCGCCGGCCGCATGTCCTACTGCGCGTCACGTTTCTCCACCGTGCGCCGACCCACCCGCGAGGTGAAGGTCGGCAATGTCGGCGTCGGCGGCACGAACCCGCTTCGCCTGCAGTCGATGACGACCAGCGACACGCAGGACGTCGCCGCCACGGTCAAGCAGTCCATCGCGCTCGCCGAAGTGGGCTGCGAGATCGTCCGCATCACCGCGCCCAACGTCGCCGCCGCCAAGTGCCTCAAGAACATCCGCACGCAGTTCACCGCCGCCGGCTTCGGCCACGTCCCGCTCGTCGCCGACATCCACTTCCTGCCCAGCGCCGCGATGGAGGCGGTGGAGCATGTCGAGAAGGTGCGCGTGAATCCCGGCAACTACGCCGACAAGAAGAAATTCAACGTCCGCGAATACACCGACGCCGACTACTCCACGGAGCTGCAGCGGCTCCACGACGCTTTTTCCCCGCTCGTCATCCGCGCCCGCCAACTCGGGCGCGCGCTGCGCATCGGTACCAATCACGGTTCGCTCAGCGACCGGATCATGAACCGCTACGGCGACACGCCGCTCGGTATGGTGGAGAGCGCACTGGAATTCCTCCGCATCGCCGAGGCGAACTCCTACAAGGAAATGATCCTGTCGATGAAGGCCTCGAATCCAAAGGTCATGATCCAGGCCTACCGGCTGCTCGTGCAGCGCATGGCGCAGGAGGACATGCATTACCCGCTCCATCTCGGCGTGACGGAAGCCGGCGATGGCGAGGACGGCCGAATCAAGAGCGCCATCGGCATCGGCTCCCTGCTGCTGGACGGCTTGGGCGACACCATCCGCGTCTCGCTCACCGAGGACAGCGTGTATGAAATCCCCGTCGCTCGCGCCATCGCCGACAAGGCGATGAGCCTGTGGGCGGCCGACCGCCCGTCGCCCAGCGCCGATCGCCTCGAGGAAGGCATCGACTCCTACCACTTCGCAAAGCGCGAGACGACGACCCTGCAGTTCGCGCCTGGCGTCACCGTGGGTCCGGAGCAGCCGCCGCGGGTCGTCGTGCGCGCTGGCGCGGATCTTTCTGTCACGCTTGCCTCGCTCGCGGCCGGCAAACTCAAGGACACGCCGCCAGAGATCATTCTCGTCGCTGTGGGACCCGCCGTGCAGTTGGCCCAGTTACCGGATCCGGGCGAATCGTCGTACGCGCTGGAACTCGCGCCCGCCATCACGCCAGCCGAGTTCAAGCCATTTGCCACCACCCTCCGCCCCGGCACAATGCTGGTGCGGGACTTTGCCGGGGGCGAGGGCCCCGTGCTGACGGCGTTCGCCCGCCTGGCACGTGAGCATCAACTCATCCTCGCTGTGGGTCTTACACCGGAGGATTTCTCCGCTCTTTCATCCACACTCAGGCAACTCGGCGACGAACGCCTGGTCTTTTCGCTCAACGTCTCGCGCACCAACCTCGCCGGCCCAGCCCATGCCTTGGGTGCCTACCGCCAGTTGGCCGCCTCGCTCCGCGATCTCGGCCTGCACGCGCCGCTGTGGATCCGCAACACCGCCGCCAGCGCCGTCCACGGCGACAACAGCTTCCTGTCCAAACTGCTCGAGGCGTCATTCCTGACCGGCGGCCTGCTCTGCGACGGGCTGGGCGACCTGCTCAGCATCGAGACCGAGCCGGACGCCCCCCGGGCCACGCGGCTGGCCTACAACGTCCTCCAGGGCGCCGGCGCCCGCATTTCCAAGACGGAGTTCGTCGCCTGCCCCAGCTGCGGACGGACGCTCTTCGACCTGCAGACCACCACCCAGCGCATCCGCGCGCAAACCGGCCACCTCAAGGGCGTGAAAATCGCCATCATGGGTTGCATCGTGAACGGCCCGGGCGAAATGGCCGACGCCGACTTTGGTTACGTCGGCGGGGCGCCGGGGAAGATCAATCTCTACGTCGGGAAAAACTGCGTGCAGTACAACATCCCGCAGGCCGACGCCGACGCGAAGCTCATCGCGCTCATCAAGGAACACGGGAAATGGCTCGACGCCGCACCCGTGCCGGCCTGAACGAATCCGCGGCCGCGTATTCAGAAATTAACGCGCCGTCACCGGTTCGTCACCGCATCGTAACCTTGCAACCGGCTTCCCAAGCCGCCTCCAGGGCGATGCGCGGCCGCGGCGCTAACGGGAAAATTACGGCCCGTCTTGCGCGCTACGTTCGGGCCGGCGTGGCAATAAAATAATCCAAAAAGTTATGCCCAGCCCGCCGGTGAATAACATGGGAGAAAGTTACCCTTGAAATGCTTTTTTGGTTCCCTGTTACTGCGCCCTCGTTCAGTGTTCCTTTCCCGTCCGTCGGTTCTTTCTCACGTCCCTTTCGGCCTCGTTCCCCCGCTCCCCGGCAACCACCGTTGGCAAGCCTTGGACATCAACCCGTTACAGGTTCCATCCTCGTAGCCCTTTTCGCGCGATGTTCTGGCATGAATTTCGTTGCAGGCAGGTAGCGAAGATGAGGCTCAGGGCGACGTGACTGGGATCCCCCGGCGGCGCAGTGTGAATAAACCCCCTCCTCCGTCCGTTCCCATGCCCACTTTGTCTCTGTCCCCCAGCCTCTGGGAAACCGTCAAATGCGACTTCAAGGAGTTGTTTCCGGAGGACGTTTTCCAGATGTGGTTCGAGCCCATGGTGTGCCTCGATGCCACGGAGGACACGATGACGCTGGGCGTACCCAACGACTTCGCCGCCATTTGGATCCACGATAACTACCTGGACCTCATCACGCAGCGTCTCCGCCTCACCGCCGGCCGCCTCGTGAATGTCACCTTGCGCAAGGCCGACTCGAACCGCACGCCGGTTCCCGCCCACCCCCACAAGGAAAAGTCCGCCACCGAGACCGCCCGCGCGCGCAACTCCACCCGCCGCGCCGGCCGCTACGACGAACGCGGCCCCGCCGCCGGCACGCTCAACGTCCGTAACACTTTCGAGACTTTCGTCGTCGGCGCCAACAACCAGATGGCCCACGCCGCCGCCCTCGCCGTCGCCCAGGCGCCCGCGCAGGCCTACAACCCCCTCTTCATCTACGGCAACACCGGCCTGGGCAAAACCCACCTGATGCACGCCATCGGGCACGCCATCCTCCGCGCCAACCCCGACGCCCGCGTCGCCTACCTCTCCACCGAGAAGTTCACCAACGAGTTCATCCAGGCCCTGCAGGAGAACAGCCTCACGAAGTTCCGCCAGCGCTACCGCCACGTGGACGTGCTGCTGATCGACGACGTGCAGTTCCTCGCCGGCAAGGAGCGCATCCAGGAGGAGTTCTTCCACACCTTCAACGACCTCTTCGAGTCCGGCAAACAGGTCGTCCTCTCCAGCGACCGCCGCGCCAGCGAGATCCAGAAACTCGAGGCCCGCCTCGTCTCCCGCTTCGAATGGGGCCTGCCCGCCGACATCCAGGCGCCCGACTTCGAGACCCGCGTCGCCATCCTCCGCACCAAGGCCGCGAGCCTGAAGTTCGACCTGCCCGACCCGATCCTGAATTTCATCGCGCAAAACATCTCCAAGAACATCCGCCGCCTCGAGGGCGCGCTGATCAAGGTCGCCAGCTACTCCGCCCTCACCAGCAAGCCCCTCGACCTCGCGACGACCGAGATGCTCCTGCAGGACGTGCTGATGGAGCAGGCGCAGAACATCCTCACAATCGAGACGATCCAGAAACGCGTGGCCGACCATTACCAGATCCGCCACAGCGACATGACCAGCAAGCGGCGGCCCAACAACATCGCCATCCCCCGCCAGATCGCGATGTATCTCACCCGGACGCTGACCAAGCACTCACTCCAGGAAATCGGCGACGCCTTCGGCGGCCGCGACCACGGCACCGTCATCCACGCCTGCAAGGCCGTGGACAACATGATGGACCAGGACACCTCCACCCGCAGCAGCGTGGACTTCCTGAAAGCCCAGCTGTCGAAGTAAGCGCGGCGCGGCTGCGATTCAGATGTAGGGCGGGGTCTCCGACCCCGCCTTTTTCGTATTCGGCAAAGGCGTCGGTATGGAAACCGACGCCCACCCTCCGACCCAGCCCGCGCCTCCATCCCAAACCCGCAGGTTGAAAGTTGAAAGAGTTTGGTTGAAAGTGGGTTGGCGGAATTCGGAACTGTTTTCCGTCTTTCAACTTTCACCCTTCAACTTTCAACTCCTCTCATGTCTCTCACTCCCGAGCAAACCGCCGCCGTCACCAGCTGGGTCGCCGCCGGCGACAGCCTCTCGGCCATCCAGAAAAAGCTCAGCGAGCAGTTCAAGGTCTCGCTGACCTACCGCGATGTCCGCTTCCTCGTGGACGACCTCAATCTCGCCCTGAAGGACGCCGCGCCGAAGGTCGACGCCTCCGACGTCACGAAGACCCCCAGCGCCCCCGCGGCCCCCGCCGCTCGCCCGGCCGGCCCCGCCGCCGGCAGCCCGCCGACCGACGACGACGAGGATTTGGCCGAACCCGCCGACCTGCCTGCCGGCGCCGCGAACGTTTCCGTCACCTTGGACAAGGTCACGCTCATCCCCGGCGCGCTCGCGAGCGGCTCCGTGACGTTTAGCGATGGCGTCACCGGCCAGTGGATCGTGGACAACCAGGGCCGCCCCGGTTTCACAAAGATCAGCCAGCCGAATTACCGCCCCTCGCCCACCGACGGCCAGGCCTTCATGCAGGAACTCAGCGCGGCGTTGCAGAAGCGGGGATTCTGACGGCTTCCTGAACCGCCGAGAGCACGGCACGCAGAAGAGACGTCTCCCATGGCGCAATATCTCCTCCTGATCCAAAATGACGCAAAGTCCCAGGCCACTCCGGCCGAGTGGGACGCGTTCCTTGTCGCGGCGCGGGCCAGCGGGATGTTTGAGGGCGGCAGCGCGCTCGGGGAACGCGAGGTGATCGGCGACGTCCAGTCCGCCAAATCGACGCACCACATCGGCGGTTACATGCGCTTCGACACCAACGACAAGGCCAAACTCCTCGAGCTGCTCCGGCGGCACCCGGTCGTCGTCCACGGCGGCTCGGTCGAACTCTGCGCGATGCCGCGGACATGAGTCCCCTCCCCGCGCGGATCCCCCTGCCCCGGGCGATCGCCTGCATTTGCCTCGCGGCGCTGGCTGGACTCGCCGTCGCTGTCGCCGACGCCAAGCCGCCGCCTCCGGTGGCACAGGTGTTTGAGCTGCGCACGTTCCGTCTGGAGGTCGCCCCGCCCCGCGGTTGGGAAGCGAAGGCCAGTCCGCCGCACGGCTACGTTCTCTTCAATTACACGGACAAGCCCGCGCTGACGACGGCCGCCACGCTCGGCGTGTTCCGCATCGTCGCCCCCGCCGCCGTCCGCCAGGGCGACCGCTTGGAAGTCGCGCGCGGCTACGCCACCCACGATCTGGCCGGCGTCCAGCAGGCCTTGTTCAAGGCCAACGCCGACCTGCGACCCCTGAGCCGCCGGCCCAAGGCCATCAACGGCGGGTTGTTGTTCAGCTTTGCCGAGGCGGCGGATGCCGAAAACCTGCGCGTCAGCAGCTCCGAGTTCGTCCGCGGCTGGGTCTTCTTCCCCGCCGGGTTCGCCCAAGATGGCACCCTGTTCCTGCTACTCGGCCGGCAAACCACGCCTTCGAACGAGAGCCGCCCCGACGAACTTGCATGGGCCGAGGACATCGTCGCGGGGCTCCGTTCCCGCTAAAACGCGTCGGCTGACGGCGCCGCTCAGCGATTAACGCGGATCATTCGCGCCACGGCGGAACGAAATTCGCTGATCGCAAAGGGCTTCGAGAGACACGTGAGCTGGTGCTCCGCGAGGAAGGTTTGAAACGTGTCGCTCACCACGTCGCCGGTCATGAACAGCGTGCGTTTCGCCGACTCCGGGTGCGTCGCGAGCAGGTGCTCGTGGAGCCGGATGCCGTTCAAACCGGGCATCTTCCAATCTGACACCAGCACGTCGAATTGCCGACGCGCCATCAGCTCCAGTGCCTGCTGGCCGCTCGAGGCCGTCTCCACGGCGTGACCCTCGGTGCGCAGGAGTTCGCTCGCGAGGTCGAGGATCCACTGCTCGTCGTCGATGACGAGGATCGTCTTGCCCGTCGGCGCGCCCGGCGCCGCAAACGGGAACGGCGTCCCGCTCCGCCGCAGGGACGGCGTCGTGTTGCTGGCCACGGGCAGCTCGATCAGGAACGTCGCCCCGTGGCCCGGCTCGCTTTGCGCGCTGATCTTGCCGCCGTGTTCCTGGATAAGGCCGTAGGACAGGCTGAGTCCCAGGCCCGTGCCCTTGCCCGCCGGCTTGGTGGTGAAAAACGGGTCGAAGATGCGCGCGAGGTGCTGCGGCTTGATGCCCGGGCCGTTGTCCTGGAATTCGATCACCACCCAGCCTTCCTCGCTGTGCGTCCGGATCACGATGCAGCCTTCCTGCTGGATCGGCTCGATCGCCTGCCGCGCGTTGCCGAGGATGTTCACGAAGACCTGCTGCAGCTGGTGCGGGTCGGCCATGATCTGTGGCAGTGTCGGGGCAAACTCCTTCACGATCGAAACGTTGCTGGTGCGCAGGTCATACGCCATGATCTCCAAAACCTCATCGATGACCGTGTGCAGTTCGACGAGTTTGCGCACGGGCGCCTCCTGACGGGCGAAGCTGAGCAAGCTGTGCACGATCTTGTGACAGCGGTGCGCGCTTTTCGCGATGCGCTCGAGGTGGCCCTTGGTTTTCTCGTCCGTCTGCGCCGTCTGAAGCAATTCGGAAAAGCCGATGACCGCAGTGAGTGGATTGTTCAGCTCGTGCGCCACGCCGGCGACGAACTGGCCGACCGCGGAAAGTTTTTCGCTCTGGATCAGCTGCTCCTGCGTCGCCTTCACCGTCTGCATCGCCCGCTCCAGCTCCACGCGGGAGTTTTGCAGGTTGCTGGTCATCTGGTTGAACGTCACCGCCAGCTCGCCGAACTCGTCGTTCGAGAACCGCTCCACCCGCCGGGAGAAGTCGCCCCGGCCGACCGCCTCAGCGCTATCGCGCAACTCGCGCAGCGGGCGCGTGACGCGGCCGATGAAAAACCACACGACCAACGCGCTCGCGACAATGCCGGCCAGGCTGATGCCCAGCACGCGATACCAGGTAATCTGCAGGGCATCCAGGCGCTGCTCATACGAGGACAGCAGCACGAAATGAAAACCCGGCGACGACGCCGTCCGCCCGTAATCGCCCGTCAGCGCGAGAAAATGCTCATCCTTGATCACGGCCTCCTGGATTTCCGGATCCTCTCCGGCCGGCGCGCCCGCGGCCGCCGAATTTGCCCAACCCAGCACCGCCGCCTTCGTCGTCGGCCCACGCAGGGTCGAGCCCACCACCGTCCCGTTCGCCAGCAGCATGACTTCCGTCTGGGGCGGTTTGAGCTGCTGCAGCACGGTTTCGCTGAGGTGGACGCCCGCGACCAACACGCCCGCCAGCCCGCTGGTCCCCGGCACGACGACCGGCACCGCCACCACGTTCAGCACTTGATCGCCGAGTACCTGGCTGCCCGTGCCCACGTCGCCCCCGAGCGCCACGCGCACCGGGCCCGAAACGTCACGCGCGAAATCCGCCAGGGACAGTTTGTCGCCGCGCCGGGCCCCGCAGAAATATTTTCCGTCGGGACTGACGAAGACCAGCGCCTCGGTGTCGTCAGCAAACTCCTCCAGCAACTCGCTGAGGTGGGCCTGCATGGTCTTCACGTCGCCCAGCCGCACCGCGGTTTGGAAACGTGAGTCGCTGATGACATTGCGGTAGCGCGCAACCAGCCCGCCCGCCCGGTTGGCGAGCGACTGGACAAACACCGCCCGCGAGGTCGTCAGCGCCTGTCCAGCCGAGTCGCGGGTCTGCCGCGTGATGCTCTTGTCCGTGATCCAGAGCGTGATGGCCGGCAGCACGATCAGCAGCGTCAACACCGCTGCCATGACCTTGGCCTGCAGACTGAACCAGAGCGATCGGCGGGTCGTGGGCATGGGTTACGATTGCGGGAGTTCCCCCAGCCCTAGGGCAATATCCACCCGCACCTGCGCGTTCAGCGCCTCGATCGTCTTTTGCTGCACCTTCACCTGCTCCTGCAGCAGGCGGTTCTGCTCAATGACGGCCTGCAATGCCGGGTCGGTCGACGCCGTGTTTTGCGCCCAAGCCGCGCCGGCGCCGAAGCCGAGGCCCAGACACAGAATCGGGAGAATGCCGAGTGCGCCGGTCATGGGGATAACGGCCGAAAACTACCCGCCGCCCCTCCCGCTGGCAAGCATCGTGGCATCATGCACTTGGCGGAAATTGCTTAGCTCGCGCTGCTCCGCAGCAGGCGCTCGAACTTGGCCTCGTCGATCACCGGCACGCCCAGCTCCCGAGCCTTGTCCAGCTTCGAGCCCGCCTCCTCGCCCGCCAGCACGTAACTCGTCTTTTTGCTCACGCTGCCAGACACCTTGCCGCCGGCCGCGAGGATCTTCTGCTCCGCTTCCTCGCGCTTCATCGTCGGCAGCGTGCCCGTGAGCACGAACGTCTTGCCGGAAAACACCCCCGCCGTGACGACCGTGCCCTGCGGATCGATCCCGAGCTTGCGAAGTTTCGAAAGCAGGCGCTTGCCCGGAACGCTCGCCAGGAATTCCAGCGTGCTCTGCGCCACCGCCGGGCCGACGTCCGCCGGCACGCCCGCCAGCGGACCGGCATCGAGCGCGGCAATTTCCTCGTCAAGACGCGCACACAGTTCCTTCCGCCGCGCCTTGTCCGCCTCGGACTTCGCGGGATTTTTGCGCGAGGCCGGCGCCTCCCATTCGCGCTGCGCCACCAGCTCCGCCTTTTTCAGCACCGCGTGCAGCAGCGGTGACGCCGCCAGCTCGGCAAATGTGCGGTGCCGCCGGCCGAGTTCGCGCGCCGTCGTTTCGCCCACATCCGGCACGCTCAGCGCATAGAGCCACTTCTCCAGCGCCAGCCCGCGGGCAACGTCGCGCGCGGCGACGATCTTGGCCGCATTCTTTTCGCCAAACACCCGCGGCTCATCCGCCGTGCCGAGATTGAGCGTCGCGAGCGTGTCCAACGGCACGTCGTACAGGTCCGGCGGATCCTCGACGTGGCCAAGCTCCACGAGCTTCGCCGCCACCACGCCGCCCACGCCGTCGATGGCGAGCGCCCGCCGGCTGCAGAAAAATCCGAGCCGTCCTGCCCGCTGCGCCGCGCAATCGTAATTCTGGCATTTCCACGCGACGCCCTCCGCCTCCTCCGCCGCCACCTCGATGCGCGCAATCTTCGAGCCGCACACCGGGCACTTGCCGCCGACCGCCGCGAACAGGTCGAATTCCTTCGCTGCCGCGGGTCGCTCGGCGGGAAACGAGCGCAGCACGGCGGGAATCACTTCGCCGGCCTTCTCGATTTCCACCAGGTCGCCCACGCGGATGTCCTTGCGCCGGATTTCGTCCTCGTTGTGCAGCGTCGCCCGCGCGATCGTGCTGCCCGCCAGGAACACCGGCGCGAGTTCCGCCACCGGGCTCAGGATGCCTGTCTTGCCGACCTGGATCGTGATCCCCAGCAGCCGCGTGCGCGCGGTCTCGGGCTTGAATTTATAGGCGATCGCCCAGCGCGGCGCCTTGTCCGTCGCGCCGGCTTCGCGCTGCTGGTCGCGGTCGTCGAGCTTCACCACCGCGCCGTCCGTGCCGTACGCAAAGCCCGCCCGCAAGCGGTCCAGTTCGCCGATCGCCGCCCACACGGCGTCGATGCCGCGCACCGCCCAATATTTTTCCACGACGGGCAGGCCCCACGCTTTCAATCGCTTCTGCAAATCCGACTGGGACTCCACGACCTCCGGCTCGCAGTAGCCCATGCCGTAGAGCACGATCTCCAGCTTGCGCCGCGCCACCTCGGCCGAGTCGAGTTGCTTGATCGTGCCCGCGGCCAGGTTGCGGGGATTGGCGTAAAGTTCCTCCTCCGCCGCCGCGCGCTCGGCATTGATCCGCTTGAACTCCTCGAAGGTGATGTAGATTTCCCCGCGGATTTCGACGATTCGCGGCATTTCGCCTTTTGCCCCTCGCCCTTCGCCGTTCGCCAGCTGCTTCGGCAGCGAATGAATCGTGCGGGCGTTCACCGTCACGTCGTCGCCTCGGTCGCCCTTGCCGCGCGTCACCGCGCGCACGAACTTCCCTTCCTCGTAAGTCAGGCTCACCGCCAGGCCGTCGATTTTCGGCTCCACGGTGTAGGCCAGGTCGTCCCGGCCGAGCAATTTGCCCAGCCGCGCATGGAACGCCCGCAACTCCGCCTCATTGTAGGTGTTGTCGAGGCTGAGCATCTTCTGGCGGTGCGCCACCTCGACGAAACCCTGCACCCGGTCGTCCCCGATGCGCTGCGTGGGCGAATCCGCTTCGGCCAATTGCGGAAATTTATCCTCGAGGTCCGCCAGTTCACGCTTGGCCGCGTCGTATTCGAAATCCGACAGCTCCGGCTGCGCGCGCTTGTAATACAGCTCGTCGGCCCGCGCGATCTGGGTGCGAAGTTCGGCGATTCGCTGCTGGGCTCGGGCCGGGGTCATCAGATGCAATGGAAACTCAAATCTCCGGAGCGGAAAGGAAAATGACGAAGTCGCCCAAGTCGTGGCCGCGGACCGCGGACGCGCGCGGTCCACGCCGTCCCGGTTTATCACCTGTTCTACGCCACGATCATCCTCTGGGAAACCGCCGCGTGCCTCCTGCTGTTCGCCGGCGCCGGCCGGCTCTGGGCGGCGCGCCGTGCGCCGGCCGCCGTCTTCCACCGGGCCAAGGGCCTCGTCCTGCTCGGGCTCACCGTCAGCATGCTGCAATGGCTGGTTGCCTTCCTCACCGTCGGCGGCGAATGGTTTCTCATGTGGCAGTCCAAGTGGAACGGCCAGGAAGCCGCCTCACGCATGTTTCTTGTCATGGGCGTGATCCTGCTCTTCGTAAATTCCCCCGACGAAGAGATCGAGCCCCACCCCTGATCGACCACCGATGTCTGCCCTCGTGACCCCACTCTGCACCGCTGACGACGCCTCGTTCTGGCCTTGGCGCACGTGGACCGACTTCGCGCGTCTTTCGCCCGCGGAAAAACTCGCCACCACCGTCATTGTCCCCGTGGCCGGCATGGCCGACTGGGGACTCGGCCATCCGCTCGACGCCGAGGAGCTCGTGCTCATGCACGTGATCAAGTCCGCCGTGCAGGCGCCGCCCGCCGGCTTCGTCCCTCTCGTCATCCCGCCCCTGCGTTTCGTGCTCGGCCCGGCAGCGGGCGGCGCGTTTGCCGTCGATCCGCCCACCGCGCACGCCCTGCTGCGCGAGGTCGCGCTCTCGATCCATGCCAGCGGTTTCCGGCGGCTGATCCTGTTCAATGCGAGCCCGTGGAACGAGGAACTCTGCGCCGCCGCGAGCCGCGACCTCCGCATCGAACTCGGGCTGCAGATTTTCCGCATCAACCTCGGCCACATCGGGCTCGATTTTCACCCGACCCGCAGCACCACCCGGCGCGAGGTGCAGACCGTCATCACCTGCCTCACAGGCCGGCCGCCCGAGCCAGGGCCCGCCGCCGAGCCCGCGGCCGGGCCTCGTTGGGGCGATGAGACCGTCGTACCACTGGCCGGCCCCGGCGTGCCACTGGAGCGCGGCGTCGTCCACGGCGCTGAGCTGCTGTCCGTCGCGAAGTCGCGCGTGCTCTCACTCTTCGGCGAAATCGCCACGTATCCGCCGCTGCCGCGCGGCGGTGCACTCGCCACCCAGACGCCGCCATGAACCCCGCGATCTTTCCCAGCTACCGCGAGCGCTACCTCCCCGCCCTGACTGCCGCGCGGATCGCGGCGCTGCCCGACCGCGCGTGGGCCCCGGTGATCGTCCCGGTCGGCGCCATCGAACAGCACGGGCCGCACCTGCCGGTCGCGGTGGACTCGTTCCTCGCCCAAGTCTGGGTGGAACAGCTCGTCACGCGGCTCCCGGCCGGCGCCTCCTGTTACATCGCGCCGCCGATCACCATTGGCAAAAGCAACGAGCACACCGGCTATCCCGGCACGCTATCCATTTCGAAGGAGACGCTGCGCGCCCAGCTTCTGGTCATCGCCCGCCAGATTCATGCCTGGGGTTTCCGGCAGCTCGCGATCCTGAACACCCACGGCGGCAACATGGCGGTCATCGCCTACACCCTTCGCGAGATCCGCGCCCTGCACGGCCTGCGCGCGGGTCAGCTGGCGAACAATTTTTCGGCCGAAATCCCGCCGCAGGAAGCGACCTACGGCTATCACGCCAACGAGGTCGAGACGTCCCTCCTGCTGGCCGCCGCCGGTCCCTTGGTGAAGGCGGGCGCGGTGGTGGATTATTGCGCGAAGGTCGGCGACACGCGGGATCTGCGCCCCGAGAGCGCCGGCGCCACCTTTGCCTGGGTCACGCAGGATCTTTCCCGCACCGGCATCATGGGCGATGCCTCCGCCGGCACCGCGGAAAAGGGCGTGCGCTGGATCGCCGGCACGGCCGAGGGTTACGCCAGGTCCGTCGCCGCCCTGTGCGCCGAGGGGCGTGCGTTGGCCGGAATTTCTCCATGAGCCTCAAACGCACCCTGGTTTATCCCGCCGGGCACGCTGCTCCCCGCGGCGCCTACAGCCCCGGCCTGAAAGTCGAGCTGCCCGGCGGCGGCGCGATCCTCTTCATCACCGGCCAGCTCGCCCGCGCCCCGGATGGGTCGGTGGTCGCCCCCTTCGACCTCACCGCGCAAACCGAGTACATTTTCACACTGATCGGAGAAATCCTCGCCGCCGCCGGGATGGAGTATGGCGACGTCGTGCGCGCCCAGACCTATCTCACCCACATCGCCGAGTTCCCGAAATTTTCCGCCGTCCGCGACCGCCATTTCGGCGCGTCCAAGCCCGCCAGCACCCTCCTCGAGGTCAAGGGCCTCGCCCATGAAGGCTGCGTCGTCGAGGTCGAGATTACGGCGATGAGGTGAGTAACGATCGCGTCGGGCGGCCTCGGAAAGCCGTCCCCAGCCACGCCGCCGCGCCCCGGCACAAAAAAGCCGCCCGTTTTTGGCGGGCGGCTTGAATCTAGACCGGCGAGACCGGATTACGGGGCGTACGTGATCGTACGGGCCATCGCGACACCATTGATGGTGATCGCAACGCCCTGCGTGTAGGCGCTCGGATAGGTCTCGTTGGCCACCAGGTTGAGGGCCTTCACGTAGTTCGCGGTGCCGATCAGGCTGCCGAGGGTCACCGTCGACACACCGTTTTCCAGATAGTACTGGTCGGCAGCCGCGGAGATCTGACGGGCATTGTTCAGCACCGTCTTATCCTGCGAAGCCGAGCGCACCTTCTGGAACGCCGGAATCGCCATCGCGGCCAGGAGGCCGATGATGACGACGACAATCATGATTTCAACAAGGGTGAAGCCCTTGGACTTGTTCATATTTTTCATGGGTATGCTGCCTTGGTTATGACTATGATATAAATGCTCGAATTGAGCAGTGACGCCCATCCTGCCGGCCGCTTGCCTTCACAGCAACGCGCGTCGTGCGGGCTACGTAATCATACAATCCCGCGGTTCCCGCTCTCCCGAACGCGTTCGACTCTGTAATAATCTTGTTGCGAATATGTTATGCGCTGGAGAAATGAACGCCCTTTGGCCGCCCTCCCGCGCCGCCCACGTCACCCCTTTCCCCAACTCATGAAATCCTCCCGCCTTGTTCTCCTCGCCGCCGCCTGTCTGACGGTGGCCTGCACGTTCCTGCTCCCCGGATGTTCCTCCACCGCGCTGGAAAACGAGGGCGCCGTCGGTGGCGTGACCAAGCTCCACTTCAAGAAAATCGTGGTCTTCGCGCCGTTTCGGGATGTCGAGCGACGCAAGACGGCGGAGAACGAACTCAAGGCGAAGGCCACTCGCGTCGAGTGCATCCCGAGCTACACCATTCTCCCCACGCGCGCCGATTTGAAGGACCTCGCGAAGGTTCGCGCCGCCGTCCGCGCCACCGGTGCCGACGGCATCGTGCTGCTGCGCCCGACGTACTACATGACCGAGAGCGAGGTCTCCGAGGGCAAGACCCACAACGTCACCTCGGTGACCGGCACGTCCTTCGGGGGTTACTACGGTGGCTATTACGGCGGGATGATGATGGGCAGCGCCGACTACGAAGTTCGGCAGTATTCCTACCAGGATCCCGATAGCGTGAGTAACACCAAGATCCTGCAGATCGAGACCACCATCTACGAGTTTCCCAGTGAAAAACGGGTGTGGTATGGCCGCGTCATCAGCAGCAATCCCCGCAACGTGCGGCAGCTGACCAGCGACGCCGTCGACGCCATCCGCGCGACAATGGTCCGCGACGACCTGATCACGGCCCCCGCCAAGTAACCGGCGGTCGGGTCCGCGGCGGGATCAAATGTCCCGCCGCGCGGGGAAAATGGTCGGGCTGGTGAGATTCGAACTCACGACCTCTTGCACCCCATGCAAGCGCGCTACCAGGCTACGCTACAGCCCGAACAAAATTGGAAGGGTCACAAAGCGGCATGCCACCAACCGAGGCAAGTTGTTTTTCTGGCCCAGAGCGCGACCGCGAAATTTCGCGGCGAATTTAACCGCGAATGGACGCGAATTGACGCGAATTCATTCCAGGTGCGCTGAACTTTTTCCTCCGAATTCGCGTTCATTCGCGTCCATTCGCGGTTGCTACTTCCAGCCTGGGTTCTGGGGCCCGAAATTTTCCCGTTTTCGGGAAACGCGTCTCCCGCCCGCGGAAAAACCGAGTGGCCAAAAATGACGCCGCCAAATGCCGACGAAATTTATTTCGTTTATAAACAACGCTTAACAAACTCATAAATCGCTTGGCATGGCGCCTGCAATTACCCGGGCACAACTCAATCCCATGAAGACTTCCCTCAAGCTCATCGCCCTTCTGCTCGCCGCCGGTTATCCGGTCGCGGCTTTTGCCCAGTTCGCCGGGGCCTCGATTCCCGCCGCCTCCAGCCTCCCCGCCATCGCCGGCGTGTTCACCGCGGTGTTCGTCGGGCTCATGCTCCTCAAGGATTACTCCCGCCCGAGCCTGAGCCTGACCGCCCAGGCGCCCGTGATCGTGCCGCCGGCCGATTGCTTCGGCGACCGGACCGATCGCCTCGCCGCTTGACTCCGGCGGCGCCCGCTCCGTCACATTGCCCATGGTCGCCCCGGAATCGCCGTCCCGCATCCTCATTGCCGACGACCAGCCTGACGTGCTGGAGGCCCTCCGCCTCCTGCTCAAATGCGAGGGTTACCAAATCGAGGCAGTCAAGTCGCCCGCCGCCGTGCTCAAGGCCGTCGAGGCGCGCGAGTTCGCCCTCGTGCTGATTGACCTCAACTACGCCCGCGACACCACCAGCGGGCAGGAGGGGCTCGAGCTCCTCAAGAAACTGCAGGCCCTCGACTCTTCGCTCCCCGTCGTCGTCATGACCGCGTGGGCCAGCGTGGACGTGGCCGTCGAAGCCATGCGCCGTGGCGCGCGGGATTTTGTCACCAAGCCCTGGGACAACCCCCGCCTGCTCGCCATCGTCAAGAACCAGATCGCCCTCGGTAGCGCGGTCCGCGCCTACCGCCGGCTCGAAGAGGAAAACCAGCTGCTGCGCGGCAAGGGCGGCCCCACGCTCATCGCGCAGTCCGCCGCCATGCGGCCCGTGCTCGAGGTCATCTCCCGCGTCGGCCCGTCCGATGCCAACGTTCTCATCACTGGTGAAAACGGCACTGGCAAGGGCGTCGTCGCCCAAGCCCTCCACGCGGTGTCGGTGCGCGCCGGCAAGCCTTTCATCTCTGTCAACATGGGCGGACTCCCCGAGGGTGTGTTCGAGAGCGAGCTCTTCGGCCACGTGCGCGGCGCGTTCACCGACGCCAAGAGCGATCGCGCCGGCCGCTTCGAGCTGGCCGACGGCGGCACGTTGTTCATGGACGAAATCGGAAACATCCCGATGAGCCAGCAGGCGAAGCTTCTCCGCACGATCGAGACGGGCGAGTTCGAGCGCGTCGGCTCTTCCCGCGTCTGCCACGCCAGCGTCCGCCTGATTTCCGCGACAAATTCCGATCTCCCGTCCGAGGTCGCCGCCGGTAAGTTCCGCCAGGACCTCCTTTTTCGCCTCAACACGATCCACCTGCACCTGCCGCCGCTGCGCGAGCGCCGCGAGGACATCGAGTTGCTGGCGCTCCATTTCCTCAAGCAGCACGTCGAGCGCTACCGGAAGTCGATCACGGGCTTCGATGACGCTGCCATCACGGCCATGCGCGACTACGGCTGGCCGGGCAACGTTCGCGAGCTCGACCACGCCGTCGAACGCGCCGTGCTGATGTCGCAGGGCAAGATCATCCACGCGCCCGACCTGGGCTTGAACCTTGCGCGCGAAGCCGCGCCGCGCCTCGAGGAAATGAGCATCGAGGAAGTCGAGGCGTTCCTGATCAAGAAGACCCTCGCCCGCTGCGACGGCAACGCCCGCCGCGCCGCCGAGGAACTCGGCCTCAGCCGCAGCGCGTTCTACCGGAGACTGGAAAAATACGGTTTGTGAGTTTTCGCCACAAAGAGGCGCAGGCAGCGAAAGACACTGCCTATGAACGAAAACATTTTTCCCCTTTGTGACCGAATCCGTGAAGCCAGCCTTTCGCTCCACCGTTATCTTCGCCACGGCCACCTGGAAAAGGTCTATGAAAACGGCCTGGCCCATCGGCTGGTCATGCAAGACCTCATCGTGAGCCAGCAGCACCCACTCCAAGTCAAATACCAGGATGGAACCGTCTTGGGAGAGTACCTTGCCGATCTCCTGGTCGAGCAGGTTCTCATCGTCGAATTGAAGGCCTGTCGCGCCCTGGCCAACGAACATACCGCCCAATTGCTCGGTTATCTCCGGGCTACGCGCATGGAGCATGGTTTGCTCATAAACTTTGGCTCGCCTCGGCTGGAAATCCGGAAGTTTGTGCTCTCCGAGGCGATCTGAATTCTTTTGCGCTTCTTGCGCTTTTTTGCGGCCAACCCCTCCCCATGCCCCACCGGAAGAAGAAAATTGCGCACGAGAGACTGGTCCTGCCCCAGGTCCTGCTCGGCGGCTTTCCGGCGGTGGCCACCGTGCTCTGCATCCTGTGGCTCGGTGACGGCTGGGATCCGAAGCACCAGTGGACGCTGACCCTCGTGATCGTCGGCTGCTGGCTGGGTTTCGCCCTCGCCGTGCAAAACCGCGTCGTGCGGCCGCTGCAGACCATGGCCAACCTCCTGTCCGCGTTGCGCGAGGGCGACTTCTCCGTCCGCGCCCGCGGCGCGCGCCGCGACGAGCCGCTCGGCGACGTGATGTCGGAAATCAACATGCTGAGCCGCACGTTGCAGGAGCAGCGCCTCAGCGCGCTCGAGGCCACCGCACTGCTGCGCACGGTGATGGAGGAGATCGAGGTCGCGATCTTCGCCTTCGACAGCGACGGCCGCCTCCGCCTCGCCAACCACGCGGGGCAACTCCTGCTCGGCAAACCCGCCGAGCGTATCCTCGGCCGCGAGGCCGCGGAAATCGGCCTCGGCGAATGCCTCACCGGCGAGCCCGCCCGCCTGCTCACGACGACGTTCGCCAGCGGCGGCGGCCGCTGGGGCATGCGCCGCAGTCTTTTCCGCGAGGGCGGCCGGCCCCATCATCTGATTGTCATCGGCGATCTCAGCCGCACCTTGCGCGAGGAGGAAACCCGCGCGTGGCAGCGCCTCGTCCGCGTCCTCGGCCACGAGCTCAACAACTCGCTCGCGCCCATCAAGTCCCTCGCCGGCAGCCTCGCCAGCCTCCTGCGCCGCGCGCCCCGTCCGTCCGACTGGGAGGACGACATGCGCTCGGGCCTCGACATCATCGAGAACCGCGCCGACGGCCTCAGCCGCTTCATGCAGGCATATGCCCGCCTCGCGCGCCTGCCCGTGCCCACGCTCGCGCCCTGCGAAGTCCCGGCGCTCGTCCAACGCGTCACCGCACTCGAGGCCCGCCTGCCCGTGACCGTGCTCGGTGGCCCGCCGCTCGAGATTTCCTGCGACGCCGCGCAGGTCGAGCAGGTCCTCATCAACCTCCTCAAGAACGCCGTCGAGGCCGCCCAGGAAACTGGCGGCGGCGTGCGCATCGGCTGGAAAAAAACCGCCACCCAAGTCGAGATCGCCGTCGAAGACGACGGCCCCGGCCTGGCCAACACGGCCAATCTCTTTGTCCCGTTCTTCACGACGAAATCCGAAGGCTCCGGCATCGGCCTCGTGCTGTGCCGGCAGATCGCGGAAAACCATCGCGGTTCGCTCACGCTCACCAACCGCGAAGGCGCCTCCGGCTGCATCGCGCTGCTCAAGTTGCCCGCGTGAGGTGGGCCGTGCGCTCCGCGCGCGGCATTCCGGCCCGTGCATAGCATTACACTCCGTCCACGACTTCTTTCGCAGCCTGCCGCGCGCGGAGCGCACGGCCCACCTTCGCTGCACCCTTCTGCTTCCGTGTATTCCGTGTGTTCCGTGGGCGTCCATTCCGGTCCTCATCCCATTTCCGGGATTATAGCGTCCCGCGAACGGCCCGGC
>Ga0316219_1001034_pt1 | contig 33030 bp, 29 predicted proteins | sample TBH18003PmetaG_FD_203635 | JGI IMG/M metagenome (GOLD analysis project Ga0316219, IMG submission 203635) | Freshwater microbial communities from Trout Bog Lake, Wisconsin, USA - TBH18003P | ecosystem: Environmental > Aquatic > Freshwater > Lake > Hypolimnion/Profundal zone | place: USA...
GCGTGTATTCTTCAGTTGGCGTGCGATCATCCAGAGAGCGATGCGCATGCAGCCGGTTATATTCACCATCCCAGCCCAACACCCGCTCGCAGTCGTCCAGTAGTTGTTTCCATGAAGGCAATACCGCGCGACCTGTACCGTCTTTCTTGTTCAATCCCACCAGCATCTTGCGTATTGCTTCCTTGTCGGCACCCTTCCAGGTGCAGGTCGGATAAGTACGTGCCAACGGTATAAGGTGTGTCTGCCATGGACGCTCAATGACGCCGCGACCTTGCGGGTTGCCTGGTATACCCGTTTCGTGAGCAATTCCCTGGCGTGCCAGCGTGCCGTGCACCGGGCAATCAATCAGCTTTCCGGTTTCGCCTGAGCCGTTGTCCGAATAGAACACTAGCGGGCGGGCGCGGGTTTGTTGTTCGGCATGGCGCAAGGCTGCCGATACCGCAATAGTGGATTCCGCCAGATCGACAGACCAACCAACTACCCGGCGCGATACCCAGTCAAGCACCACGGTAATTTCCGGTGTAAATGGCTGTCCGTGAATTGGGTGCTGTACCTTGGCCTTGAAGCTGTGACCGTCTGCCACCCAAATATCATTGGTGCGAAACATTGAGACATCGCGCTTCACATAAGCCTTCAAGCCGCGCCATTCAGATCCCGTCATCCGGCCACGATATTTGATCGTTACCGGTAGCGATTTTTCAATACGATAGAACGTATCCACCGCAGGGCAAGGCAGGCTTTGAGCCGCAAACCAGCCTTGCGCTGCGCGCCATGCTTCCGTAATCGGTGGCCGCGCAGGACGGCAATAGAAAATCAGGAAAGCATGAATGTGAATCGGGTCATAGCCCGTTTTTTCAGGTGCGCCAGGCACCAGATAACGGCCGATATCACCCTCACTCCGCCCTTGCATATAGGCGGCATACATCTTTTGCAGGCGCGATACCAGGGATGCGATCGTCTGCCCGGTCTTGCGCGGTTTTGTATAAGTCACCGTTGCAGCATCGATCAGTTCAGGGCGTGCGATGCCAGTCAGCACGCGTTCGGCCAGCTCAGTCATGGCATGTCTGGCTGAACAGGCGGATAGTGTCTTTGCCGATTCAATCGCCTGGCACAGGACTAGCCCTGCATCGCGGCGAGCCTTATCAAGATCGTTAAGACTGGCTTCGGTTTTAACGCGCCGGATCAGGCCGCGCTTAATCATTGCGCCGTCAGAACGAAAAACCTCATGCTTTTTAACAGCAGGGCAGGGCGCGACGACTACTGATGCCGTTACCACCATCACCTGATGGATGCGCTTACCCATTACCGATTCGCGCACTGTTTTTGGCAGGCTGGACAGTGGGTACAGGCGCTTTTTACCGCCGCGACCGGCTTGTTCATCAAACGGCCATGCTTCACGCTTTGCGCGGTCAGCAGCTCGTGAATTGACCACACCAAGCGCCTCCGCAATAGTCTTGATGTCAGCGTGCGTAAGGGCAAGGGAGTTCATGATTACGCCTTCGTGCTATGCTTGTTGCCGGAGGCCGACAATGGGATTACACAATTACGCAACAGCCAGCAACGTAAACGCGCAGGAGCTTGCAGAATCTCTAAGCCGCGCAGATGTAATCGCGCTGGCAGAAGATTTAAAAACCATGGGCGAACGTGCGTGGATACTGTGGCAGTTTGATGTAAACAATGAGAGCGAAATTGAGAACTACGTGAGCGCAACGCCCGCGCTTCGTGCAAAGAAGGTGAAATGGCGCGATCCAGTTTTGCGATCAAGACTTGTTCTTGCCTCGATACGCCATTGTTTTGCTGGGCATGCACTACTGCGTTTTCTTGCAGAGCACGAGTGCGAGCTTTCTGTAGGCGGCCCTTATCGTGACACCACTGCGAGCGCTGGCAGCTTGTTTTGGCAAATCTGGGGCACGGAGATTCCAGAGTGGCCTGAACAGTTTGAGTCAGTTTGCCCGTTTCCATTTGCCTAACTTCGTTCATTTTTCTTCTCCCAATACTTTCTTGATTGCCCGTTCCTGACGTGCGATATCGCCTTTCAGCATTTCCAGACGGCCAAGCTCAGCAGCCAGCGACTCCTTGCCCGGCAACACCCGGCAGCCCAGTTTTCTGGCAAAGAAATCAGCCAGCGCCAGCTGCTCGGTAGCTGCATCAAATGCGATGGCGGTTTCCAGATTTGGCAAGTGCTCTTCACTGGCTTCAGAGGTATATTTATCCAGCGTATTCACTGAAATTTCACGTCCCAGCAACCGGCTCATGTCTGCTGCAATCTGATACCTATCCTTCGAGCAAGTCTTGATCGCCTCACCCATTGCATGCGCGATTTCACTGCGAAACCGCCAGCCGCCCGCTGTCTTTGGATGCATAACCGGAATGCTGGCGAACAGATCGCCGGTTAATGTGTCAACGATGCGTTTCATGTCAGGCTGCCTTGCGATATTTGCTGTCGGTGTCAGCTGATTTGCTATTGCGCGCCAGCGTAGTTGCGTTAAACTGTAGTTCGCGAAAACCGCGCGGTTTAACACTTCCATCACTGTTATAACGACTAGGCCAGAGCACCATCGGATGCAAACCCAGTGCATCGGCAATACGTTTTTCATTAATGGGATAGCTGCGGATAAAGGCATGCGACAGTGATGTCGATGTTCTCAGTCCGCAGGCACGGGCGATACCGGCCAGCGTCATGCCGGCTTTGTTTAAAGCCGCCTTAATGTCTGCCGGATGCCAGTCTTCATTGACTGGTTTTTTTGCAATACTGGTTATCATGGTTTTTGCTCCTGTTGGTTTGTTCGATGTGGTGTATCTTACTACTCCTAATTTGGAGCTGTTAATACATTTGACATCTATTTTTGGAGTGTCGCACCTTGGTATTTTTTAATAATCGACATAAATATGATTTATTTTATAAAAATCAATATATTAACAAAGGTGCAACACGCGAATTCATGTCGCACCTTGATGTCGCACCTTGGGCTTAAAGGTGCGACATGAATATTGCTGATCGTCTTAAGGCGACAAGAGCATCTTTTTCTCTAAATCAGAAAGAATTTGCATCCAAAAGCGGAGTTGGGTTCAGTACATATCAAAAATATGAAATGGGGCTGAGTCTTCCAGGAGCTGATGCAATATCTGGATTTATGCGTTTGGGTATTAGCGCCAACTGGCTGCTGACCGGCGAAGGCGAGATGCTGCTGTCAGACGTGCAGCCCCGCCCTGCTCCGCCTGTTGATCCTTTTGAATTCAATGAACCACTCTACCTGGAAGCGATTAGAGCGGTAGAAGATGGATTGACAGCCGCAGGACGAAAGATGCAGATAGATAAGAAGGCTGAATTATTTGTAACTGCTTATGAATTAATGAATAACCCTGCTAATACCAAGGAAGGTATATCAAAGCTGATACGGATTTTGGCTTGATACTATTAATAGTTTCACCCTTGTTTTTATTGAATAATAAAGAGGATATAATGAGCGAACAGAACAAACCGGCAGCACCTGTACCACAGCCAATCAGGGAAAACGTTGATTTTGGCGAATCCGTACAAAGACGACAAGTTAATGATAGCGACACTACAGTGTCATTTCGCGTACCTATTACGCCATCTCCAATAAGGCCGCCTGATCGGGATAAAAATGATTGAAAATGGGTATTTATGGGATAAGCGTCACGCCGTACTGTATCGGACAGAGTTATCGACGCTCTACCATCAGAAGCGTGAGCGGTTTTTTTCGGTATGTGACAAGCTTGGTAATGCCGTGGGAGTGATTGGCGGCTCGGCAGCTCTGGCAAGCCTTTCAAACCCTGTATTACTGGCGTGGATCGCGCTATCGATAACAGTTGTGTCGTCTATCTCGCTGGTTATGGGGTTTTCTGATCGTTCTCGCCGCCATGCTGATCTGGCAAAGGATTTTCGCCAGCTTGAGGCTACTATTGTCGGACGTGGTGAGTGGGATTTTACGGAGCTGGATATTTTATCCTGGGATGCAAAGACCAGAATGCTTGAAACCACTGAGCCACCTGCTTTAGGTGCGCTTGTCGTGCTATGCCAGAATGAGTTGGCGCGTGCGCAGGGGCATTTGGGCTATGTTGTTCATATGAATTGGCGGCAGCGCATGTTTGCTAATTTCTATGATTTTAACGTTTCGGCATCCTCTACCGTTATAACTTGTCCATCTGCTGATTAAACGCTGTTTACTCTGTTCCAAATCTCGTGCAAATCTGTGCGGTTTTTGTTCTTTTCTGCTTATTTTCTGTGCCAAATGATTTTGGCAAATTTTTTCCGTTTACTGGCTTGTATCCCTTGCTGGTATTGGCTTGTCTCGATTAGTCCCAGCTTATCTCAGTAGCATCTCACTGTGCCAATACGAACACCTCCCCACACTGCCGGGCGCAACATGCCTGCAGCCCGTAAGGCTGAACTGATCCTGGGCGTCTATGACATGATGGCCGATCCTGTTAATACCAAGGCGCGGGTTCTCCAGTTCGTTAAACTCGCGGCCTAAAATCCTGGGTTAACGCTCTGGGGTATTGGTGGGGTTGCTGCTGGAGTGAATTTCGGTATGCGAGGAAGAGTTCTGCTTATTTGCTGACTATTACCTGTCTGTTCTGTTCCAAATCTCGCGCAAATCTGTGCGGTATTTGTTCTTTTCTGCTTGTTTTCTGTGTCAAATCATTTGTGGCTAATTTTTCCTATCTACCGGCCTGCATCCCTTGCTGGTATTGGCTTGTAGCGGTTTATCCCGGCTTATCTCAGTAGTATCTCACTGTGCCAATACAAACACCTCCCCACACGATGTTGACGCAAGTCTCGTTGATTGCAGCAGTGATATGTAACCAGCAAAGTTTGTGATATCAGTCGCAAATTTTGTGTTTTCACCAGCAGAGCCAGTGATGCAACCAGAAGGGCTAGAAGGACAGTGCAGGACTTTTTAAAACTACTAAATGGTGCTGGAGAGAGGAATCGAACCTCCGGCCTACGCGTTACGAGTGCGTTGCTCTACCGACTGAGCTACTCCAGCAGTGTTTGAATATTGATTCTGTTTGTCCGCAAAATCGGCGCGATTATAGCAAAAGTCAGGCATTTTTGGTTGATTTTCAATAAGCACTGCTTTGCAACACGCTGACACGGCATCGGTCAATTCGATTGAATAAATAGCATCGTCATGTTTTCTCAGGATAAGTTATAATTCAAGCATCGTCGGGCTGTATGGTTGATTGGTTCAGTGAGGTCGGCTGACAGGAATTAACCTGTATTGTCGGGAGTGCCGTTCACTACGTCTAATTCAGGCGAACGTAAGTTCGCCTTTTTTCATATCTGTAATTTATAAATTTCTGCCGGGGTTGCTATGTTTGATTTTGTTCATGAAAAAAGAAGATTGGTGCAGATAGTTTTGATGTTGATTATTTTGCCTTTTGCGTTCTTTGGTGTGGATTCTTACCGTCATTCGGGTGATACGGATGCGCCGGCAACCGTCGACGGAGAAAAAATTTCCAAGCAGGAATTTGAAACCGCCATCGGGCAGCAACAGGAGAAAATGCGCCAGGCGATGGGGGCGAATTTTGATCCCGCCTTATTGGATAAGCCGGAAATGAAACGTGCCGTGCTGGATAGTCTGATTGAACAGCGTTTGTTAATCGAGCGTGCAAAAACGGCTGGCCTGACAGTGACAGATGAGCAGATTGCGCAAGTAATTTCAGGTATCGACGCTTTTAAGGTAGATGGCAAGTTTGATAAGGCTCGTTACACCAGTGCGTTATCGAACCAACACATGTCACCACTGATGTTTGAGATGCGCGTCAGAGATGATTTGACCGGGCAGCAACTGCGCGATGCGTATATGCAAAATGGTTATGCATCGCAAGGGGCGACGGACAATATTATCGCGCTCAATGAACAGCAACGCGTGATTAGCACGGCGCAAATTTCATTGTTATCCTTTATCGCTCAGGTAAAAGTTGATGATGCAGAAATTAAAAACGATTATGAGCATCATCAAAAAGAATTTCAGGTGCCCGAACAGCTAAAAGTTGAATATGTGAAATTTTCAATCACGGATCTGATGGCAAAAGCGGATGTTACAGCAGATGATGTGCGCAAATATTATGATGCGCATACGTCTGAATTTGCCACTACCGAGCAACGTCAGGCATCACATATCTTATTGACAATTGCAGCGACAGCAACTCAGAGCGAGCAGGATGCGGCTAAAGCTAAAGCCGAACAATTGCTAAAAGAAGTCAGGCTGCATCCGGAAAACTTTGCTGAATTGGCTAAAAAGAATTCTCAAGATACGGGGTCTGCGGTAAAAGGGGGCGATTTAGGCCTTTTCAGTCGTGGCATGATGGTTAAACCGTTTGATGACGCCGTTTTTGAATTAAAAACCGGCGAGATCAGCGGTCTGGTGAAGTCTGCTTTTGGTTATCACATCATCAAGTTGACCGCGATTAAGCCATCGGAAACGACACCTTTTACTCAGGTGAGTGCGACAATCATGGATAAGCTGCGTCAGCAGAAGGCCGCTGATGCTTTTGCGGAGCTGGCAGACAAGTTCAGCAATACTGTCTACGAGCAAAGCGACACCTTGCAGCCTGCGGCGACATTGGCGGGGGTTAAGGTTGAGCAAAGCGCATGGCTTGCGAAAGGAATGTCTGCTGATGGTATCTGGACTGCCAAAATGCAGCAGGCATTGTTCAGCGATGATGTAATCAAAAATCATCGCAATACAGCCGCCGTTGAAATTGCACCCAATACGCTTGTCGCTGCACGCATGCTGGAGCACAAGCCGGCAGCTGTTCGTCCGCTGGCTGAGGTGAGCAATTTGATCAAAGAAAAAATATTACATAAAAAAGCACTGGACATGGCAGTAAAACAGGGTACAATGCTGCTCGGTCAAACGCAGCAGGGTAGTAAAGTTGCTCTGGATTGGTCGGCTGCTCAGACGGTCTCTCATGCAAAACATGACGGACTCGATGGCGAAATGATGCGCAAAGTGTTTCAGGCTGATAGTGCTAAGTTGCCCCAGTATATCGGTGTAGAAGCGCCTCAGAGCGGATATACCATTGTTCGTATTGATGCAGTTAAAAGTGCGGATAAGCCGGATGAATTGAAGCGTGTTGGTTATGTGCAGCAGTTGCGTAAGATGACAGGTGATGCATTGTTTCAGGCCTATATGGCTGATGCAAAAAAGAATGCAAAAATTAAGTTGAAGTTGCCGGAACAGGCAGCCAATACAGAAGTAAAGCCTTAGGGCTTGCAGTTACGGGTGCTTAGCTCAGTTGGTAGAGCACCGCCCTTACAAGGCGATTGTCGGCGGTTCGAACCCGTCAGCACCCACCAGAAAGACAGTAGCAAGGTTCAAGAAGCAAGTTTAAGGAGTGGTAGTTCAGTTGGTTAGAATACCGGCCTGTCACGCCGGGGGTCGCGGGTTCGAATCCCGTCCACTCCGCCAATAAGTAAAAAAAGCTCATAAGTTTATGGGCTTTTTTTACGCCTGTTATTTTCAGTCTTAGAATGGAACCGGGTTACATTGTGGGCACAAGGAAAAACATGGAACTCTTCTCTGCACTGCGGTCTATGAGGCATCCACCAGCAAAGAGGACGCTTGGACTCGCTATGATGCTTGGAGCAAAAGCGTGCCGCCAGAAATCAGGCCGCACTTCTCGGACCTGATCCGGGCTTTCACCAACTGGCAACCGTGGATTCTGAATTACTTCGACCACAGGGTCACGGACGCCTGCACCGAGTCCCTGAATAGCCTGATCCGCGTTTGGGATTTTATTGGTATCGCCAGAGCAGTTGCGCAACAAGAGCTTTATTGAGGCAATTCGTTATCGTGAAATTGGCACCTGGGTATTTGATGAGGCGCATTGTCTTGTGCAGCAGGATTTTATCAGCGGGGCGTTGCGCGTCATTGTCGCCACCAATGCTTTTGGTATGGGGGTGGATAAGCCCGACGTGAGGGCGGTTATTCACGCTGCATACTGAGTCGACGGGACATCAGCGAAATTTTGCGTTCGCTGCGCAAGAGAAGTAACAGGGCGAAAAACAATACCATCGTGATCACGGCCAAGGAAATCCTGGCCGATGAAGATCAGCATTCTGAAATTGATGCTGAGGGCAGGGACGCCGGAATCCGGGTTAAAACAGCGGTTTCTTGGCTGGAGCGTGCACGGTTGTTGGAGCGCGAGGAATATTACCATGAGCGCAATTTTCAGATTCATGTGATGCAGGAATATGCGCGTTTAGGGCTTGAGAAACTGGGCGATGCGATGGCATTTATCGCCGTCTATTTCCGCTGGAGCAAGACTGAGTTCATCAAGCGGTATTTTGCCACGCGCCGCGAGTTGCTTGAGCTGGCAACTACCGGTGAGTCGCTGCATAGAATTGTCGATGACCTGAAACACCCTTTGCAGCAGTTTTTAGTGTCCGACAAGACTGACAGCAATCATTTGATTCTTGCAGGACCCGGATCAGGCAAAACGCGAGTGATTGTCCATCGTGTGTCTCCCGTTATGAAAAGTTGGTGACAGATCCGAGCTGGAGTGAGCGTCTGAAAGTAAGAAACTGGGAGACGGTGTTGTGTCTGGTGAAAATGACACGCGGTTAAGCGAAAAATTTGTGCTGTCGGGGCAATGAACAGAGCATGGGATGTAATCAGGCTTAATAATCGCGATGTCGAGGTCAAGGGTGTCAGCGATTCATAATAATATTGTGCATCAGCCTATAATCTGCACCCGACAGGTTCAGTAGCCCTGTTTTTTCTGCACGATCACTTTCCCTATTCGGAGTATTCATGAGCTTCAAAGTAACATCCGCACAATTTGCAATGATCGACATTGCCCTGGTCGAGCCGGATTCGGCGAGTCTGCGTCAGAACATTGATGAAGCCGCGCTTAAAAATCTGGTTAATTCAATCCGAAAAATAGGCGTTATCCATCCTCTGGTCGTACAACCTGCCAATCTCTCCGGACGTCATATCATCATTGTCGGTGAGCGCCGCTGGCGTGCAGCCGTTCTGGCCGGTGAGCCGTCAGTACCCGCGATGATCCGTACTTGTCATATATCCGAGGTGATGGACGTGCAGGTTGCCGAAAATATGGGGCAGGGCGTGCGCGCCGCCCTGGAACCGCGCGAGATGGCTAACGCCATCCAGACTATTTCTGAACGTTTTGAGAATCAGGAAGCGGCGGCGGAACACTTTGGCGGAACACACGCCTGGCTTAAACAAGCCACGGCTGCGGCATCGGTCAATTTATCACCCAAGATTTCAGCGCTGCTGGATTCAGGCAGAATCGCCAGTGCCGGAACCGCGATTCAATTGGAAAAGTTGTCGCGAAAAAATAATGCAAAGGCAGATTATTTGATTGGCCAGCTGGAACAAATGCCTGATGGAGAAAATCTCACCAAGAAGACGGTAGATAACGCGCTATTTGAGGAAGGTGGACGGCGCAAAAAGCGCGATGCAGCAACTCCTTTGGCCGTGACTGATATTGCCGAAAATATCGTTGTCGCAGCAGATAATACGGCTCAAATACCGGAACGAAACTGGATCAATCCCGGTAAAGTGAAACGGGTGGCGCATTTTCTGGGTCTGCCCAATGGCAATGAGGCTGAAGTGTTAACCCGCCTGATTGATGCATTTTTGCTCATGAAGGAGGAGGGCAGCGAGATGTTTTGAAAAAGGGCGGCTAAAGTCTTAAATCCTGTGTTGCGATGTGGCTTGGCGCACAAAGATGCAACCATCATTGCTTGAAAAAAGGATGACAGTGAAGGTGCTATGTTGCTGTATTGGAGTGTGCTTGCAATCCGTGAAAGGACGCCGGGTACTGAGCACCTCAATACTGCTGCTACCCTTGGTAATTTGACGAGATTGCTGTACGATAATGAAGAATATGGCTTCTTGGCGAGATGATTGTCAGCAAAATGAAGCTGAGTCACTGCTGATATTGGCAAAAATGATGAGAGTGGCAAGTTAGCACTCTAATATTTCATGTGCACGGGCGTCAATCTCCAGTGGTGCATGCTGATAGCCGAGAGTCAGAATCTGCTCAAGATAAACTGACAGAAAGTTAGCAATGGAACCCGCCTGTTCGTATTGATACACATGCCGGAATTCATGTGAGAGCAGACGGAGCGTTGTCTGACCTGTTCGAATATAAATCCCGTAACCTGCCGTCAGTCCTGCCATGTTGGCTGATAGTAGTCCGCTCTTTTGTGCGGTTTTTCTTAATTCTATATCGTCAGGCAGCGGAAATGCACCGGCTTCCAGTAACCGTATCTTCTCAGGATGTGCGACACCCACGCTGTGCGCAATAGCTGTTTGTACATCATTCAACGGCAGTCCGATGCGAGTAATGAGAGTTGACTGTTCCGCTATCCATGAAACTGCCCCGGGCAACAGGCACGCCAGGTCATTAGTCGTTGTCTTGCCAAATTGATAGCATTTGTGCATTTTTGTTATGGTCTCCTTCATCGTGAGCTGTAGTTCTTCAGGCTTGAGAATTTCGACGCTGTCGCCCAGTCCCGGCAATCACCAGACAAATTGCGGCGTGTCAGCTAGCGTGGCTGTCAGGCGAACCGATCCATCTGGCTGCCCGGTAATGATTTGATCGGAACTTAGTGCGGTTTCAAACATGTGGTTTTCATACCCGCATAAAAAATGGCTTCCAGCTCAATCTGTCTGTCTTGACCGCAGCCGAATTTGCCGCTGGCTATCAGTTCGTTGATACAAAAATAAGCAGGTACATGCAGTCTGTTCTGGCTTGTCATTTTAAGTGGGTATTATTCGGAATGACAGCACAAAATTTTTAACAGTATGACGATAATTGCGAATAAATTTCCATACGATGCAATCGTTTGATTGTCAGGGGGGTATTTGCCATGTGCGCCAGGTTCGGCTGAGGTTTCAGCGTAGCCATACCGGGGCAAATGACGGCATGCCCATGTCATTGATGGCTTTTCTCATATCGCGTGGCAATTCTTCGGTAGGGCTTGCCGAACAGGCATTCGACGACCTGACGCCCCTGATATGGCCAATAATCGCAGCCAATCGATTCGCTTTGGGCGGGATCACGGCTTCTATTTTCCGGCATTCCAACCAGGCCCTCCACTGTGTCGTAAGCCTCGTCAGCCAAACCGCCTTTGGAACGGCCCGGTGCTGCTTTTTCCGCCGTGCTATTTTCTGCACCGGCCGCGCCGTCATGTTCGATCCATCCACTTGCCGAACATCGAAGGCAAGACTCGCCACGGCGCACCCGAACCTAATATCCACAAAACGTCGGCAATCCTTCATTTGGCCGAGATAAATTTCTGGCCATTTCTGTAACGGGGGCTGCGCCCATGCTTCGCCCATGCTTCGCCACTTAAATTTATGCTGCTCATGCCATTAAAAATGGCTAATCCGACCCGATTGGCAAAACCTCAACAGACCTCGCCCCCGGATACGGCAAGAGGCGGAGAGAGCACGCTACATATAAAACCGAAACTGTTATATCTGTCAGGAGCACAATCCGGGTCTTGTCAGTAGGTCAGTGCAAAGGCCACGGTCGCTGAGGCGTCGTATTGGCTTTGGCGTGAAATGCCATTGATGGTTTTTGCATACACATAAACAGCCGCATAGTAGGCCGCGCTCGTGCAGCCGCCCAGTAAGCTGTTGACATCCAGATCAAAGATAAACGGTGCCAGGCTCACACCGCCATCGACACTGCATTCAGGCACGCCGGGGATCGGTCCTTTTCCGATCTTGCACAGCCGCCATGAAAAGGTGGCGAAATCAGGCGCAGGATAAGAGGCAATATAGATAATCTTAAGGTGTTCTGACTGATCTGTTAATTGGAGCATACCGCATTCTGTCGTGGCCGAAACACCATTGACCGCAGGCATCTCGACTGCAGCTATACAGTGATTGTTTTCGATCAGCAACGGCTGCAGGTGGCTCGCTATAATGGTGCCTGACGTGCTGGTAAAATCGATAACAATATTGCGCAGGCCGTTGTTCAGCGTGCCGCTGTCCAGAATCATGCAAAGATCGTTGTTTATGAACCATTCATTGGGTTTGTGTATGGCATAGTAACCCGATTGTCCGGCGATTGTTCTCGGCGCAAATTGTGTCGGGATGTCATAACGGCCAGTGCGTGCGTTGAGTTTCAGATCCCGCCAGGTATCCAGCCTGACCTTGCCGTCAATCAGAATACGGTAATATTTGACATTGTCGAGCCAGGCCCCCAAGTGATTGATTTGTAGCGACAGGCTGCCGCCAAAAGGCGAGTTTTTAATAAACTGATAAGGATAGCCAGGCTGAATAGTGGTATCAACCATGCCATCCAGCGTGATCAGATTCCACGGCACGAGTCCGACGCCCTTGAACAGTCCTGGCACAGGGAGTATGTCTGTCAGCAAGTTGGCAAGGTCAATTTCATGGTCGCAACACACCAGCAAATGTGTACTGTCTTTCAGCGCAACACAAGCTGGCTGCGCATTCAGATTGAGGACAACTTGCCTGACGCTGTTGCCGGTCGGGACAGTATCCACCAGGGTGATGCGATTAGCCGGGGCGCGTTCTGTGACAAACATCGAGGTTTGTGCAGGATCAGCCCAGCTCAGAAAAAACGGTTTGACCAGGTCACGGGCGATTTCTAGGCAACTGCCGTCCCGGAGTGAATAACGACTGATACGCCCGTCACCGCGTTGCTCTGAAATATAGGCATAGGCTAAATTTTCAGAGATCAGCAGTCCGACGGCATTGTTCAGCCCGTTTAACAGTACGGTTTGCACACGCGTGGAAAGATCTATGCGTATCAGGCGACCGGGATCGGAAAATTCGACAACATAGGCCTGCATGCGAACTTCATCGAGATAGATTTGCTGAGGAGCCCGCATGCCGGAAGCAATGATGACTGCTTTGCTGCGAGAGGCACTGCTCAAATCGACACGCAGCAAGTTGCCGGTGCGCTCTGTTACATAGGCGGTTTTCTCATCCGAGCAGACAGCGATGTCCTCAGGCGTTTCATAACCCGTGCCGATAACATGGTAAGCGCTGGCAAGTTTATAGGTTACCCATTGTATGGATAAGTTATCGCCATACAGCAATACCTTGAACTTGCATAAATTGCCGGCATTGGTACGCACCGCAAATACATTACCTGCGAACAGCTGATTGGTGCTGTCATTATTGCCCCGGATGGGTGTTTTGCCATAGTTTTGCGCCTGCAAAATCGTCGGCGTAACCGCAGTAAAACTGATTTGCCCAAGATTCACCAGAGTAGCATTTTTCATAGGTGTTATCTGTCGCCGGATGTCATCCAGCGGTTTCCAGCAGAGATCGCCAGGAGCATTCAGATCGTCATCCTGTGTGCCGGTTTCACAATTGAACACCCGGCTTGCCTTGAGCAGGGCGGTGCCTTTGGATCTGACGGCCGCTAGCGGGCGTACACTGTCCAGCAGGGAAATATTGCCCCGGTCATATTCCACGAATATCAGTTGACTGCGTTGTCGCAGATAACGGCAACCGATTGCCGCACCCAATCCGCTTTGCAATAACGTCGTCATAATAGATTCCCTTTTAAAAAACGCAGTCCTGGAATAGTGCTGAGGAAGTAACACTGACAGAATTAATTTGATCTGACAATATGCCGGAATGCCTAGGAGCCTGCGTTGAAGGGGATAAGTGGCAGCTATCAACGTATTATGCATAGTCCAAAAGGCATATTTACCGGCAAATTATTTGTTCATACCATTGGGGTGGCATCATTACCATGCACGTTAGCTCCGCAACTTCAACAAACGATGGAGAATAAGATGAATAAAGTAATGGCAGGTGTCTGTGTTGCTGCAACGCTGGTAAGCGCTTCCGTGCAGGCGGAGGAAAGCGCTTACTATGCCGGTTTGACGTTGGGACGTTCCCGTACGGGTTCGCCTACGCCCGACATGATTTTATCCCAGTCCAATGATACGGTGGGGGGTGTACTGGGCGGTTATCAGTTTGACAACAATTGGGCTCTTGAAGCTTTCTATACTGAGGCGGGTAAGTTCGCCGGGCAAAATGCCGCAGGCAGTGTGACAGGAAATGGAAAAGCGGATGTATGGGGTGCCGATGTCATGGCTATGTTGCCAATGTCTGGCGCATTTTCTTTATACGGCAAACTGGGATTAGCCAGTATCAGGGTTCGTGTGAATACTGCACCTGCCAGCACGCTTAGCGGTGATACCCGCACCGCGTCGAGCTATGGACTTGGCGGTATGTATAATTTTAATCCTGCTTTCGGTATGCGTCTGGGGTGGGAGCGCTATGGTGCATTACCAACGGGCGGTTCCGGCGGTGCGAAGGATGATTATAATATCAACGTTTACTCGTTGGCGGCTGTACTCAAATTCTAAGATGAAAAAAACCGGGTGATTTCACCCGGCTAGCTGGTTTCTCTGGAATTAACCGCTGTTACGCAAGCCGGTTGCAATACCGTTGATAGTCAGATGGATTGCGCGTTTGACTTTTTCGTCGTTATCGCCTGCACGATGACGTTCCAGCAGGGACACCTGCAAGTGATTGAGCGGATCAATATACGGCGATCTTGTCATTAAACTCCGCGCGAATTCAGGATTGTCCTGCAGCAAGCAGGTATTACCGGTTACGGCATACAGCATTGCCATCGTGTCTTCCCATTCGCATTGAATCGCACCGAAGATGCGTTCGCGCAGTTCCACGTCCGGCATCAACGCGGCATAGCGCGAGGCGATTCCCATATCGGTTTTGGACAGTACCATATCCATGTTCGACATCAGTCCCCGGAAGAATGGCCAATGCTGGTACATGGTTTGCAATTGGGCTAAGCCTGCCTCCCCCTCGCGTGCAACGAATTGCTTTACCGCACTGCCGAAACCCAGCCAGCCGGGCAACAGCGTGCGGTTCAGACTCCAGCTGAATACCCAGGGAATCGCGCGCAAATCCTCGATGCGATTGGACGGACGCCGGGCAGCGGGGCGGCTGCCGATGTTGAGTTCGGCGATTTCGCGTATCGGCGTGGTGGTGAAAAAATATTCAGTGAAGCCGGGTGTCTCGTATACCAGTTTGCGGTAAGCTGCGAATGCATCCAGACTCAGCTCTTCCATGATGCGATGGAAATCCGGCATTGCACTGTCCGCGCCGTGATGATGCAACAGTGTTGCTTCCATCGTGGCGGCGATCAAGGTTTCCAGATTGCGCTGGCCGATTTCAGGATTGGAATACTTGCTGGAAATTACTTCGCCCTGTTCGGTAATGCGAATCTGCCCGTTCACGCTGCCCGGTGGCTGGGCCAGAATCGCTTCGTAGCTAGGGCCGCCGCCGCGACCCACGGTGCCGCCGCGACCGTGAAACAAACGCAACTCGATGCCGTGTTTGGCGAATACTTTGACCAGCACCAGTTCAGCCTTGTACAGCTCCCAGTTGGCCGTGATGTAACCGCCATCCTTGTTGCTATCGGAATAACCCAGCATGACTTCCTGAGTGTTGCCCCGTTTGACCAGCAACTGGCGATAATAGGGGATTGAGAACAGCGCTTCCATGATCGGGCCGCAACCGCGCAAATCGTTGATAGTTTCAAACAGTGGAATGATGTTGATGTGCAGTTCATCGCCTTCGAGCAGTGCTACTTGTTGCAGCATCAGCGCCAGTTCCAGCATGTCGCTGACAGAATCAGTATTGGAGATGATGTGATTGGGTAAGGCGGCACGGCCGAAACGCTGATGTATATCGGCAGCGGCCAGCATGATGCGCAACTCGCTTTGGGCGACTTCGGAATAATTCTCGATTTCTTTGAGCAGCGGTTTGCCCGCTTGCAAGGTATCCAGCAATATCGTGCGGCGCGCGGCTTCGTCGAGTTCGCTATAGCCCTCAGTGATCTTTGCCTGAGCAAACAATTCGCTGATAGTTTGCTGGTGTATCGCGCTGTTCTGGCGCATATCCAGCGGGGCCAGGTGGAAGCCGAAAATTTCTGCGGAACGACGCAAATTGGCAATACGTCCGCGCGCCAGATGTATCGCGCCGTGCTTGAGCAGGGAGTTGATCAATATATCCAGATCAATGATGAAGTCTTGCGAGCTGGCATAAGGTTGTGCTGCCGGATCGACTGCCGGGCGGTGTGAAATTTTATGGCCGAGCTGTTGAGCGGTTGCCGACAGGCGCGAATAGATCAGGATCAGTGCGCGGCGATAAGGCTCATCAGTACGGCTGACGGCCGTGTCCGGCGAGGCATCGGACATGGCACGCAATTCATCGCTGACTTCAATCAACCTGTCCGTCAGCGACAATCGGTTGCCCAGTGCATGAGTCTCGCTCAGATAATATTCAAATACCAGTTGCGAATGTTGTTGTACCGCGTATTGCATGACGTCGTGGGTGACAAAAGGATTGCCGTCACGGTCCCCGCCGATCCAGCTGCCGACTTTCAATATTGTCGGCAAATTGATCTTTGCGTCATAACGCGCTTCCAGTTGTTTTTCCAGATTTGCGTAAATCTTGGGGATTTCATTCAGAAAGGTATAACGGTAAAACTCCAGACCGTTCCTGATCTCGTCGCGAACTTTAAGTTTTGCGGTGCGCAGCATACGTGTCTGCCACAAAATCAGCACAAAACGTCGCAGCGCTTCCTCGTTCTCGGCAAGTTCCGCCGGTGTCATATCCAGCCGGTCGCGATTGGACAGCAAGCTGGAGATAATCAGGTGGCAATCGAGGATGCTCTTGCGTTGTACTTCAGTCGGATGAGCGGTCAGTACCGGTGAAATAATCGCGCTATCCAGGAACTTTTGCAAGGTTTCAGGGCTGATTTCCTTTTCTTTTAGCCGGTCGAGCGCGCACAGCAGACTGCCGTTCTTGGGGGGCGAACCCGCTTTCAGATGAGCGCGATGACGACGGTTGTGATGTAAATCTTCGGCGATATTGGTCAGTTGCGAAAAATAGCTGAAGGCGCGTACCACAATCAGCGTCTCGGTGGGCGTTAAGGTATCCAGCATTTTTTCCAGATGTTGACCATCGCGGTCATCCTGGGTTTTGCGGAAACGCACAGCAGAGCGACGTACATTTTCAATCAGGAGATAGACGGTTTCACCTTCCTGTTCGCGCAGCGTGTCTCCCAGGATGCGGCCAAGCAGGCGCACATCCTCGCGGAAGGGCAGATCTTTACTGGATATATCGGCTGAAGCAGAAAATGGGTTCATATAGTCGAGAGTTAATAAATTTGGTGTAAACAATCAGCCCGCAGCAAGTACGCCTGATTTATGCAATGTCAACATGGTAAGGAAAACTGGCATGCCGGTAAGCCAAGCAGATTGTATGCCAGGAGCCATTTGCTATATAAAAGATAAAAATGCGGTTGTTGCTGGCTTGGATGAGGCTTTTTTTGCACGATTCGGAGGCCGCCGGTTAATCGACTGCACTAAAAGGATGCAGGAACTGCATCAGTTTGCTCAGGCAGGTGAGTGGGCTCAATTGATACATAAAATAGCGCGCAAGGCTCCGTGTTAGAATGTGCAGCGTCATTAATCACAAGGAATCTTGATGAAACCTGCTTTTTCAGCTTCACCTGCGCCATTGGCCCGTCTGGTTATCGCATCGCGTGAAAGCGCGCTGGCGATGTGGCAGGCTGAACATATCAAGCACAGATTACAGATATTATATCCCCAAACCGAGGTCAGTATTCTGGGTATGACCACACAAGGTGATCAGATTCTGGATGTCTCCTTATCAAAAATCGGCGGAAAAGGACTCTTTGTCAAAGAGTTGGAAGCGGCTTTAGCGGATGGCCGCGCTGATCTTGCGGTGCATTCATTAAAAGATGTGCCAATGCGCATGCCGGAAGGTTTTGTGCTGGCAACCATCGGTGACAGGGAAGATCCGCTGGATGCTTTCGTGTCGAACGAGTATGAAAATCTGGCTTCTCTGCCCGCCGGCAGCGTAGTCGGCACGTCCAGTCTGCGCCGTGAAAGTCAGTTGCGGGCGCGTTATCCTGATTTGCAAGTCGAACCGTTGCGCGGTAATGTGCAGACCCGTTTGCGTAAGCTGGACGAAGGCCTGTATGCCGCCATCATTCTTGCCGCCGCCGGGCTGAAAAGGCTGGGACTGCATCAGCGCATACGCTGCGTTATTTCCAGCGAAGAGAGTCTGCCAGCGGTGGGGCAAGGTGCGCTGGGTATCGAATGTCGCAGCGATCGCACTGATGTGATCGCGCTGTTGCAACCCTTGCACGATAAAAATACCGCGGCCTGCGTAACCGCCGAGCGCGCAATGAGCCTGAAATTAAATGGCAGCTGTCAGGTGCCGCTGGGCGGATTTGCCGAGATACAACATGGACGACTGCGCATGCGCGGGTTTGTTGCCAGCCCGGATGGCCTGCAAATGTTGCGTGCGGAAGCAATAGGCGAACTTGAAAACCCGGAAGCGTTAGGTTGCGAGATTGCCGCTTTATTGCTCGCGCAGGGAGCGGGCGAGATATTAGCCGCGCTCAATGGCTAAGCAGATATTAAGCGGCCTGAAAATTCTGGTTACGCGGCCGCGTGATCAGGCCGTTCAACTGGCGCAGAAGATTGCGCAAGCGGGCGGCATACCGTTATTGCATCCTCTTTTGGAAATTATGCCTGTCGAGCATAGTGCGCCGCTTCGGGAACAAATTTCGCGATTGCAGGCGGTTGATCTTGTTATTTTTATCAGTCCGAATGCGGTGCAATACGGCATGGCGGCGATAGCTGCGAGCGGTTTGCCAGCGGGGCTTAAAATTGCCACGATAGGCCCGGGCAGTGCGAAAGCGTTGCATGCACTGGGGATCAATCAGGTAATTGTCCCTCTTGAGAAATTTGACAGTGAAGGCTTGTTATTGATGCCGCAATTGCAGCAAATTGCCGGCTGGCGGGTGATGATTTTTCGCGGAGATGGCGGGCGGGAGCTGTTAGGTGACGTACTGAAGGACAGGGGGGCAGTGGTGGAATATGTGACTTGTTACCATCGCAGTATGCGGCAATGGGATGCGGGCGAGTTATTAAATGCTGATTTGCTGACCGTCACCAGCAGCGAGGCGTTAGGCTATTTGCAGCAGATGACAGACGAACAAACCGCCCTCGCCGTGATGCATGCAAAACCCTTGTTTGTGCCGCATATGCGTATTGCCGGGCTGGCGCGGCAGCAAGGATGGTTGCAGATATTCCTGACGGAGGGCGGTGATGAGGGATTGCTATCCGGATTGATGGCATGGGCGGGGAACCGGGACACCGTGTGCAAAGGATAAGGAATGATTGAAAATCCAGACAGCGAAGTTAGCCTGCCCCCCAGAAAAGCATCACTGGCTGATATCTTCGTACGCATCAGTCTTACCCAGTTAACACTGGCTTTGCTGGTGATTATCTTCGTCTGGCAATGGCTGGATGAGCGTAGTGCAATCAGCGAGATGCGCGACGAATTGGCGCAGAAAATTGCAGAAATGGATGGCACAGCTAAAGCCAATTCCATGATGATTGCGAAAAATCAGGATGAGATGCGCGAGATGTCGGTCAAGGTGACGACGCTGGAAGCCTACTATGCCCAGGCAGAGAACCAGCGTGCCGCGCTGGAAACCTTGTATAACAACTTCTCTATCAGTCGTGATGAAACGGCTTTGGCGGATGTGGAGCAACTGTTATTGATTGCCGGGCAGCAATTGCAATTGCTGGGCAATGTAAAAGCCGCTCTGATTGCCATGGAAAGTGCGGATGCCCGCTTGCAGCGTATGGACAGACCGGCTTTTAACGGACTTCGCAAGGTAATCGGCCAGGATGTCGATCAACTTCGCGCATTGCCCAAGGTTGATGTGGCAGGAATTAATTTGAGGATCAACAGATTACTGTCATCGGTGGACGATTTGCCGCTGGTCGACCGGCATCGCCCTTCAGAAAATGAGCCTGCCGTGGCGAAAGTGCCGAAGGCAAATGAAGCCGCCTGGCAGAGATATTTCAATGCCCTCTGGCTGGAAGTCAAACAACTGGTGCGCATTGAGAATACCGGATTGAGCCAGATTGTATTGCTGCCACCCAGGCAGGAATTCTTTTTGCGGGAAAACCTGAAAATACGCCTGGTATCTGCGCGTCTGGCGTTGTTGTCGCGCGACGAAGAGACGTTCAGGCAGGAAGTCAAAACAGCGCAAGTTTGGACTAAGCACTATTTTGATGTGAAATCTCCGGAAGGCGAACATATGCTGAGCGAATTGTCGCTGTTATCCACGGCCAGTATTCATATCGAATTACCGGACATCGGTTCCAGTTTGCAAGCCGTGCGCAGTTACCGCCTGAGTCAGGAAAAGGCAACTCAAATGCCTCGTCCGCGTAAGCCATCGAAATGAAGCAGCTGATTTCTATTTTACTGTTGTTCTCGGCGGCGGTGGCCTTAGCGACGATATTGCAAAATACCGCTTATGTCTTGCTGGTATATCCCCCTTATCGCATCGAATTATCGCTTAAATTATTTGCGGTGATCTTCGTGCTGGTATTCGGTTTCGGATACTGGCTGATTCATTTGCTGTTAGCCACCACACAACTGCCCGATGCGGTGCAGAAGCTGCGGCTGGAACGTACACAAAATAATGCGCGCAAGCGTCTGGATATCACGGTCAAAACTTATCTTGAAGGTCGCTATGCGGAGGCGGAGAAAGCGGCATCCAGAGCGATCAAGCATGGTGAGAGGTCTGTTATTTATCCCCTGATCGCAGCGCGGGCAGCGTATGAACTCGGTGCCTTCGAGCGGCGAGATAGCTATCTCGCATTGACAGAGAATTATTCGCAGATTGAATTAAGGATGCTGGACGCGCTTAAATTGAAGTTAACCCGGCATAATTTTTAAAAACTAAACTGTCAGGGGCCGACAGTAATCTTTGCACCGGTGAGAAGTCGTCGTTCACGCTGCCGTTATCCTACCAGGTCGCGGGATATTCGCGTATTCCCGACGCGCGCAGGATAGAGACTGATTAATAGCCACTGCGGCACGGGTCATCGACTCTTAGGCGCCACTCACCGCGCCTTAGGCGCCGGTCTCAGCGCCTCCGGTGTGGGTCTGACCGCCTCCGGTGTGGGTCTGACCGCCTTAGGCGCGGGTCTCAGTGCCTCCGGTCACAGTCACGGTGCGTGCGCTGAGACTGACAGCGGGAAATACAGACTCCCGGTGCAGGCGGCGGGACTGGCACGGCGGGCGCGGTGAGTGGCGCCTAAGAGTCGGCGACCCGCGCCTAAGGCGGTCAGACCCACGCCGTAGGCACTGAGACCGGCGCCTTAGGCGGTCAGACCCACACCGGGGGCACTGAGACCGGCGCCTAAGGCGGTCAGACCCACACCGGAGGCATGGAGACCGGCGCCTAAGGCGCTAAGAGTGGAACCGGAGGCGCTGAGACTGGCGCCTAAGGCACGGTGACTGGCGCGGCAGGCGGCAGGCATGCGGCGGGAACTTTCAGGCCGCGTGAATTATCCCGCCCTGCGCTAGCTGTCAAGCGAGTTCGCCTGCAGCTAAGTCTTATCAAGCCGATTGATCTACTAAGAATTATTCAATCAGGTAATCACGCTCGGTTGGACACGGGTGGTGCGCGTAACCAGTTCGGATAACTGACCGGCAATCTGTATCAGTTCAGACAGCGCGACTTGGGCATCGAGGTGATGGTTGTTAATGTCAGGGTCATAGGCTTCCAGATAGATGCGCAAAGTTGCCCCTTCTGTTCCCGTACCGGACAGGCGGAATACGATGCGCGAGCCGTCAGTAAACAGGATGCGGATGCCCTGACCTGTACTGATACTGCCGTCGACCGGATCGGTATAGCTGAAATCATCACAGCGCTCCACTGTATAGCTGCCGAGTTTTTGCCCCGGCAAAGATGCGAAGCTGTCTTTCAAGTGCGTCATCACACCGTTGGCAACCTCTGTCGGAATGGCTTCATAGTCGTGACGCGAATATACATTGCGACCGAAATGCGCCCAGTGTTCGCGGGTGATAGTCTCGACTGACTGCGCGCGTGCAGCGACGATATTCAGCCAGAACAATACGGCCCAGAGACCGTCTTTTTCGCGGATGTGTGAGGAGCCGGTACCGAAACTCTCTTCGCCGCACAAGGTCACTTTGTCCGCGTCCATCAGATTGCCGAAAAACTTCCAGCCGGTGGGGGTTTCATAGCAGGGAATGCCGAGCTCTTTGGCAACGCGATCGGCTGCCGCACTGGTAGGCATAGAACGCGCAACCCCCTTGAGGCCTGCGCGATAGCCGGGCACGAGTTTCGCATTCGCCGTCAGAATTGCCAGGCTGTCTGACGGCGTGACGAAGAAGTGGCGGCCCAGTATCATGTTGCGGTCGCCGTCGCCGTCAGATGCGGCGCCGAAATCAGGGGCGTTTTCGCCATAGAGTATCTCGACCAGTTCATGCGCATAAGTCAGATTCGGGTCCGGATGTCCGTTGCCAAAATCAGGCAGCGGCACGCAATTCATGAGGCTGGCTACCGGTGCGCCTAAGCGATTGATGAATATTTCACGCGCATAAGGGCCGTTGACCGCATGCATTGCATCGAATTTGATGTTAAATCCGCCGGCGAGCAGTCCGCGAATGGCGGCAAAGTCGAACAGTGATTCCATCAATTCGGCATAGTCAGCGACAGGGTCGATCACTGAGACGTGCATCTTGCCGATGGTGTATTCCCCGATCGTGTCTAGCGCCACATCGGATGCCTCAATGATGCGGTAATGGCTGATTTTTTTGCTGAGTTCAAAAATGGCTTCGGTAATTTTTTCCGGCGCCGGGCCGCCGTTGGCGGTATTGTATTTGATGCCGAAATCGCCTTCCGGTCCGCCGGGGTTATGGCTTGCCGACAGAATAATGCCGCCGAAGGTTGCATATTTGCGAATCAAACAGGAGGCGGCAGGGGTAGACAGGATACCGCCCTGTCCTGTCAGTACCCTGGCATAGCCATTGGCTGCGGCCATTTTGAGTATGATCTGAATGGCTTCAAGGTTGTAAAAACGTCCGTCTCCGCCCAGTACCAGGGTGGCTCCGGCAGGTGCCTGTATGCTGTCGAAAATGGCCTGTACAAAATTTTCCAGATAATTGGCTTGCTGGAATACCGGGACACGCTTGCGCAGACCGGAAGTACCCGGTTTTTGATCATTGAAAGGAGTGGTATGCAGGGTCAAGGTTGTTGTCATCATCATTCCTGAGGTCTGGTTTTAAGTCGCTGCGGTATCTTACACCAATTAAAAACGCTTGCCAGCAGGGGTTTTTTAGTCGCATGCAGATGACTTCACCTGACAGCGCTGTTTCCTGCAATAATTACAACAAAATAACGCAAGGAGAAAAAGCATGATGAGTCAGGATGATTTAAAGCGTGCAGTCGCTATCGCAGCGATTGAATATGTACCCGCAGATTGTATTGTGGGCGTGGGAACCGGCTCAACCGCCAATTTTTTTATTGATGAGCTGGCCAAAATCAAAAATAGGATACGCGGTGCCGTGGCAAGCTCCGAGGCTTCAGCTTCGCGTTTGCGGGGACATGGCATTGAGGTGCTGTCGCTCAATGAGGCGGGCGGCTTACAGGTCTATGTGGATGGTGCAGATGAAATCACGCATCACCTGCATATGATTAAAGGGGGCGGCGGCGCGCTGACTCGCGAGAAAATTGTCGCGGGCGCAAGCCGGCAATTCATCTGTCTGTGTGATGCCAGCAAGCTGGTGGATATGCTGGGTAAATTTCCTCTGCCGGTTGAAGTGATTCCGATGGCTAAGAGTTCTGTCGCGCGCCAACTTGTCGCGCTGGGCGGGCAGCCGGTGTTGCGTGAAGGTTTTACCACGGATAACGGCAACGTGATTCTGGATGTGCACGGCTTAAAAATTCTCAATCCGGTTGAACTGGAATCAGCACTGGATCATATCGCCGGGATAGTCACCAATGGATTGTTTGCGCGTCGTCCTGCTGATGTGTTGTTATTGAGCACAGCAGAAGGCGTCAGGAAAATGACAGCCTAATTGCCGGGTATTATAAGTTGTCATAAAACAGTCACAGTATTGTATTAGAATATACCGTTTAATAATCACGAGTGAGGTTATGCCATGAATATTACTGAACACACCTCCAAGCGCTTTGACGTTGAACTGGAGTCAATACGTTCACATGTGCTGCAGATGGGCGGGTTGGTAGAAAGTCAGATCAAGAGTGCCATCATGTCACTGGTGGAGGGTGATATTGACCTGATGAATCGCGTGATTGAAGATGATCATCGTGTTAATGCGATGGAGGTCAAAATAGATGAAGCCTGCAGTCAGGTGATTGCGAAGCGTCAGCCGACGGCCAGTGATTTGCGTCTGGTGATGATGGTGGTTAAGACAATTACTGATCTGGAACGTATCGGTGATGAAGCAGAGAAAATCGCACGCATGGGCAAGTTATTGTTAGAAGAGCGTGGTCTTGCGATTCCGCGTTATCATGAAGTCAGGCATGCCTCTGAAATTGCTGTGGAGATGCTGAGGAAGTCGCTGGATGCCTTTGCCCGCCTGGATGTTCTGATGGCCGCCGAAGTGGTGCGACAGGATGACGAGGTGGACAAGGAGTTTCGTGCCATTATGCGTTACCTGATCACCTTTATGATGGAGGATCCGCGCACGATTTCCACTTCGCTGGAAATTCTGTTTGTGGCGAAGGCGATTGAGCGGATTGGCGATCATGCCAAGAATATTTCCGAATATGTCATTTATATGGTCAAGGGCCGTGATGTACGTCATGTCTCCCTTGAAGAAATTGAACGTGAGATTTTAAAAGCAGAATAATGGAACAACACCCCGTCCTTGCCGCCGTTGATTTAGGTTCAAATAGTTTCAGACTACAAGTTGCCAGGGTAGAGGAAGAACAGATATACATGCTCGATGGCCTGCGTGAGCCGGTTCGTCTGGCATCCGGACTGACGGCTGATAATTATCTGGATGAAGCGGCTTGTCAGCGGGCGCTTGAGGCGCTTGCACGCTTCGCTGAGCGATTGCGCGGCTTGCCGCCTGAAGCGGTCCGTGTCGTGGGTACCAACTCACTGCGTGTGGCGAAAAATGCCGCCGTGTTTATTGCTCAGGCTGAAAAGATACTGGGTTTCCCGATAGAAGTCATCGCCGGTCGTGAAGAGGCCAGGTTGATTTACATGGGGGTGGCGCATGGTTTGCCACAGTCGGATGAGCAATTGCTGGTCATGGACATCGGTGGCGGTTCGACCGAGTTTATTATCGGACATGGCCTGACTCCGCTCAAGCTGGAAAGTCTGCATATGGGTTGCGTCAGTTTCAGCAGTCGTTACTTCCCGGAAGGAAAAGTCACCAGAAGTAATCTGCTCCGGGCTGAGCTTGCCGCTCGCTGTGAATTGCAAAATATCGTTGCTGACTATAAAGGCCAGTGGCAAAAGGCGATTGGTTCTTCCGGCACAGCCAAGGCGATCGCTGAGATTCTGGAATTGAACGGTTTTAGCAAGAGTGGAATTACCCGTGAAGGACTCGATATTTTGCGCGGTCACCTGCTCAGAGTCGGGGATGTGCATAAGTTGAATCTGCTGGGGTTGCGACCGGATCGCATCCCGGCGCTGGCGGGGGGGTTTGTAATCATGTATGCCGCCTTTGATGAATTAGGTATCACCTCGATGCAACTGGGGTTGAGCGCGTTGCGCGAAGGGGTGTTGTACGATTTGTGGGGACGTTTTCACAACAATGACATGCGCGATGTCACTGTGCAGCATTTTGAACGTCGCTATCATGTCGATTCCAGGCAGGTGGTGCGTGTAGCCAATTTATCCAACATGCTGGCCCGTCAGTTCTTCGGTGCCTATGCGAATCCCGCCGCGCTGCAGGTTTTAGGCTGGGTTGCGCATTTGCATGGCGTGGGTATTCGCGTCGCACACAGCGGATATCACAAGCATACCGCTTATATTCTTGCCAATGCGGATATGCCGGGATTCTCAAAGAAGGAACAGAACAGGCTGAGTTTGCTGGCGCTGGCACATCGCGGCAGTCTGAAAAAGTTGCAAGACCAGCTTACAGGCCGCGAGGATTGCTTGCTGGCGATGAGCTTACGTCTGGCCGCGCTGTTTTACCGCAATCGCAGCGACGTTCTGCTGCCTGATTTGAAAGCGGATTTTAATGGCACGAAATACGCTCTTGCCATGGATGCTGACTGGTTGCTGCAAAATCCGTTGACGGAGGCCGCATTGCAGGAGGATGTGAAACAGTGGAAGTCGCTGGGCATCGTTCTGCAGATTACCAGGCAATAGCAGCGCCTGAGTTAGTGCCCGGCAGTCGTAGCTGAAGCTGGCATCATAATTCAGCCCGGGGCGTGAAGCCCAGGGCTAAGATGTGAACATGATGAGAATAACGCAGCACTGCGAAAATAAACTACCGGCTCAGTGCATTGGCGATATCGCGTTTGTGTTCTTCTTCCTGAATCAGGATATCTTCCAGCATGCGTCGCAGTCCGTATTCCTTGAGGGCTTCAGCTTGTCCTATGCGTTCCTTGTAGCGCGCAATGGCATTTTCCTCGCCGGCCAAATCCTGTTTAAGCATTTCCAGACTATCTGCCGACATCTCGCGTTTTTCCACATCTATCGTAGGGATGCCGCCTAAAAAATCAATTTGCTCGGACAGCATCACCGCATGCTGCATTTCTTCCTGCGCGTGAATCAGCAACTCCTTTTGGATCGAATCGAATTGCGCGCCGTTGATGGTCGCAGCGTGTTGCACATACTGCACGGCTGCTGCGTATTCCCATTCCAGATCCTTATTCAGTTCCGACAACAGCTTTTTCATGGTGATTTTCATTTGGTAATCTCCTGATTGATTGTTATAGGTGCAGAACATCTTAGCAACTCGCAGCTCACTGCGCTACCCCGGCAGGCGCCTAGCCTGACAGAATCGCGCAGCAGAAAGGCAAGTATGTAAGGAGCGGCCTGAACGGTTAATCGATTCAGGCCGACGTTTTATACCGATTTACTGTTGAAGAGTCCCGACAATAGCTGAGCGATTTCCGAACCATTCTCGGGTAGTTCTCCATTCGGTGTCATCTGGTTAACCAGGTGCGGCAGCATGCCCGCCAGCGTGCTCGCAGCCAAGGTGCTGTCGATACCCAGTTTCCCCGCGACCTCCTGGATGACAGATGAACCCAGTGCTGATTCGAGTTGCTCGCCTGTAATCGGTAAACTCTGTCCGTTGCCTATCCATGAAGTAACTTTCTCTCCTAAACCCGCCTGGTTAAATTTGGCGATCAGGCCTGAAATCCCGCCGATTCCCGGACTGTTTAGTAAACTCATGACTGAACCTAGTATTCCGCCCTGATTAGCGCCCTCTGCCTGACTTTCAATGGCCCCGGCGATTGAATCGAATAATCCCATGTATTGCTCCTTTTTTTGATTGACAGTTATAGCTACAGTTAAAAATGAGCCATTTTGTTTTTTTGCGGGGCAGTTTGCGGTAAGCTATGCGCTTTCCAAAATCGCACAACAGAACTATTATGGCTCAATATGTAATGTCTATGCTCCGCGTGAGCAAAATCGTACCCCCTAAACGTCAGATCATCAAGGATATTTCCTTGAGCTTTTTTCCGGGTGCAAAGATTGGGCTGCTTGGGCTTAACGGTTCAGGTAAATCTACCGTGCTGCGTATCATGGCAGGCGTGGACAAAGAGTACGACGGTGAAGTGCAGCATCTGCCGAATATTCGGATCGGTTATCTGGCGCAGGAGCCGCAGCTCAATCCCGACAACACCGTGCGTCAGGAAGTCGAAGAGGCTTTGGGCGAAGTGATGCAGGCGCAGCAGAAATTAGACGATGTGTATGCAGCCTATGCAGAGGAAGATGCCGATTTCGACGCGCTTGCGGCGGAACAGGCGCGGCTGGAAAATATCATCGCCGCGGCAGGTTCGGGTTCTGACCAGTTGATGGAAATTGCCGCCGATGCACTGCGTCTGCCGGAATGGGATGCGGTAATTAAGAATCTGTCAGGCGGTGAGAAGCGCCGCGTCGCCCTTTGCAAATTGTTGCTGGATAAGCCGGACATGCTGCTGCTGGATGAGCCGACCAATCATCTGGATGCGGAATCGGTGGAATGGCTGGAGCAGTTTCTGGTGCGCTTCCCCGGCACAGTAGTCGCTGTTACCCATGATCGCTACTTCCTCGACAACGCGGCCGAATGGATACTGGAACTGGATCGCGGTCACGGCATTCCGTGGAAGGGTAATTATTCCTCCTGGCTGGAGCAGAAGGGCGCGCGTTTAGCGACTGAGAACAAACAGCTCGATGCGCACGCCAAGGCGATGAAGCAGGAGCTGGAATGGGTACGTCAGAATCCTAAGGGGCGTCAGGCAAAATCTAAGGCGCGTATCGCACGCTTCGAGGAACTCAATTCGCAGGAACACCAGCAGCGCAACGAGACTCAGGAAATTTTCATCCCCGTGGGGGAGCGTCTGGGCAATGAAGTCATTGAGTTCGACGGGGTCTCCAAGGCCTATGGCGATCGCTTGCTGATCGATAATCTCAGCTTCAAGGTGCCTGCAGGCGCGATCGTCGGGATCATCGGCCCGAACGGCGCGGGTAAGTCCACGCTGTTCCGCATGATCACAGGGAAAGAGCAGCCTGATTCCGGTGAGGTCAAGATCGGTTCCACCGTGAAGATCGCGCATGTCGATCAGGCGCGCGACTCGCTGGAAAACGAAAAGACCGTGTTCGAAGCGATTTCAGGCGGCAATGAAATCCTCACAGTCGGCAAATATGAAACCCCGGCGCGCGCTTACATTGGACGCTTTAACTTCAAGGGCGGCGATCAGACCAAGCTGGTCGGTCAACTCTCCGGCGGTGAACGCGGTCGATTGCATCTGGCTCAGACACTGATTTCCGGCGGTAATGTGCTGCTGCTGGATGAACCGTCCAACGATCTGGATGTGGAAACCCTGCGTGCGCTGGAAGACGCGCTGCTGGAATTTGCCGGTTGCGTGGCGGTAATCTCCCATGATCGCTGGTTTCTGGATCGTATTGCCACGCATATTCTGGCTTGCGAAGGCGATTCAAAATGGGTGTTCTTCGACGGAAACTATCAGGAATATGAAGCGGATAAACGCAAACGTCTGGGCGAAGAAGGTGCGAAACCGAAGCGCATCCGCTATAAGCCGATCAGCCGGTAAATTCAGGGCGCGAGCGATTTGAGCAAACGCATTAGCCGGGCCGAATGGTGCGGGCAAGACTACTTTACCCGCGAATTTTTGCCCAGCGAAGCAGATTATCTCAATTTTGTGAATGCCGATCTGATTGCGACCGGGCTGTCGCCATTCGCGCCGGAATTGGTCGCCTTCAGGGCGGGCAGGCAACGACCATGAAAGCGCCTGTTTGCCATTCGAAGGACCCCGACCTGCAAAAAGTGCCTCAGGCATTATTGCGTGCGGCAGAAAAAGCGCGGCAACCCGCCGAACAAGCTGCTACAGGTTTTGTTGTGCGCCCGTCGCCCGATAATCGCAAAACTAAATAGCCAGATGACGGCAGCGTGCTGCAATATCGCGGTGTAGCGAAGCTAGCTGGCGCCGTGCGTGTCAGGTAAAGCTTCGCTAAAAACGAATACGCGCCGATGCACATGAATGGTCAGGCATGCCGGCTTGCAACAGGCGACAAATATGGGCAATGGCACACGACAATTTTGATGTGTCAAGCATTGCCCGTACTTGTTAACATTTAACCGCTTACTGAGGCGCCCTGTCTCTCGACACCGGAATTGATTCAACATACCTGCGTGTTGCGGAAAAAATGTCATTATCATCCACGGGGAAATAGTTCTTGTTATCCCTGTCATTTGGAAAATTAGCTGCACAAGAGATTTTATACACACCATATCCGGTTGAGCCTGGAGTCACACTGGATTCATAGTCTGAAGATTGGAAAGACCCGATAAATTTCCCGTCACTATCATATGTGGACATCGCCAGGTTTTGGATAGTACGCTTCGAGCAATTGATACGCCACCTGGATGCAGTTGCCCAGCTCCCGTCAGTATCACGCTTATTTTTTTGGACAACTTTAACCCATAACGTCACCGTTCCATAGCCTTTCTCAACCGTTTTTTTATCAAAGAAATACAACGCGCTATCGGTATATACATTAATGTAATACCAGGAAGAGGCAACGGCGGATTGATTAAATAATGCGGAAGCCAAAAATACGATAATTAGTGAATAAAATTTCATTGCGTACTCCTTATAGAGCAGTTGTTTTTATTTAAATTTGCCGAATATTTTACGGCATTACCTTTTTGTGCACAATTGGCACATACTGAATGTCTCACAGCGCCCATTTTAATAACACGAGGGGGGGCTGTAAATATACACTTAACACCTTATCAGCTAAGAACTTATTTAACTATAGGTAAGTACTTAAATGTTTCTAGTGAAATTCTTATGACATGTCGTGCCGGGCGCTGCGCACGGATCTAGTTTTTGAATATCGTTGAACGCTACAAATTGAATGTGCCGGTTTCATTTCGTAGCCGTAAGCGGTCAATCGGGCATCATTTTGCCTTTGTCTTCCTTTTAGTTACAATTATCAGAATTCAATTTTGATTCGGTATTCTGTCATGCATGAGCAAATCATCAATCTGAGCGGTTTTCAAACCTCCGCCAGTCGCCTGTTGCCGGATAGCATCGGCAATGCGCCGACGATTCCGGACAGACTGAAGGCGAGAGCCGCTGTTGCCCAATCGCCTGGTACGGTGAGCCAGTAAATTATCAGAATGCCCTCATGGACATGAAAAAAATCAATACAGGCAAGCTGCGGGCCATCGGTTATGATGCCCGTGCGCGACTATTGCAAGTGCAGTTCGACGATGGCAGCACGCTACCGTACAACGGCGTGGGTGAAAATACCTGGCGCAGTTTGAGCTCTTCGGGTGCAGCATGGCGTTTTTATCGTGACAATATCGAGGATGAGTTCAGTTCTGTGCGTATTTTGGGAAAAGTTTCTACAGGGGTAAACCTGCCCGATGAATTATTCGGAAAGCCTTAAGTATGCAGACAGCTAAGAACAAAACAGTAGCGATTATAGGCGGAGGACCTGCCGGGCTGATGGCCGCCGAAGTGCTCACGCAGAACGGCATTCATGTCGATCTGTATGATGCCATGCCTAGCGTCGGGCGCAAATTTTTGATGGCGGGCAAGGGCGGTATGAATATCACGCACTCGGAACCGTTGAGTGAGTTTGTTGCACGCTACGGCAAGCGCAGTGTGCAAATCGCCCCCTTGCTCGATACTTTCGGGCCGGATGCGTTGCGGCAGTGGTTGCATAATCTGGGTATTGCTACTTTTGTCGGCAGTTCGGGGCGGGTGTTTCCAACCGATATGAAGGCTGCGCCCTTGTTGCGCGCCTGGCTGCAGCGTTTGCGGGAGTCAGGGGTGCATTTTCATATGCGTCATCGCTGGTTGGGCTGGACGGATAAGGCGTTGCGTTTTAATTCGACGCAAGGTGAAATCGCCGTGCATGCCGATGCCGTTGTGCTGGCGTTGGGTGGTGGCAGCTGGGCGAGACTGGGTTCAAACGGTGCCTGGGTATCGCTGTTAGTCGAGCGAGGAATAACCATCGCACCGCTAAAACCTGCCAACTGCGGTTTTGATGTTAACTGGAGTCCATATTTTAGTGAAAAGTTTGCAGGGCAGCCGCTCAAATCGGTAACCATCAGTTTTACCGACATATCCGGGCAGTTGCATGTAAAGCAGGGTGATCTGATGGTCACCGCCTCTGGCCTGGAAGGCGGATTGATCTATGCCTTATCGGGTTTTCTGCGCGAGCAGATCGACGCATCCGGCAGCGCGTTCATCAATCTCGATCTGCTTCCGGGTAAAGCGCTGTCCAGAGTTTTAGCTGAAGTTGATCATCCGCGAGGCAGTCGTTCGATGTCCAGCCATTTGCAAAGCCGCGTCAATCTCAAGGGCGTAAAGGTCGGACTGCTACGCGAACTGCTGCCCAAATCTGACTTTGATCAGCCGGAAAAACTGGCCGCCGCCATCAAATCGCTACCGCTGAAACTTCTCGCGACCCGTCCGCTGGACGAAGCGATCAGCAGTGCGGGTGGCGTGGCTTTCGATGCGCTGAATGATGACTTGATGCTGGATCCGCTGCCGGGGGTGTTTTGTGCCGGAGAAATGCTGGATTGGGAAGCACCTACCGGAGGTTATCTGTTGACGGCGTGTTTTGCCAGTGGACGCGTCGCAGGGCAAGGGGTGCTGGACTGGCTCAAAAAAAATCAGGAAAAATTGTGAGTGCAAATTTGAAAAAACTTAATCCGCAACCGGTGTGGGCACATTTCGCTACGTTGTGCGAAATACCGCGTGCCTCATATCACGAAGCTGCGCTGATTGAACATCTGAAGCAATGGGCTTTGGAGTACGGTATTGAAAGCACAGTTGATGCAGCAGGAAATCTGATACTGAGGAAACAGGCCAGTGCAGGTTATGAAGCTAGCTCCGGTGTGATTCTGCAAGGCCATCTGGATATGGTGTGTCAGGTAAATTCCGGTACGATCCACGATTTTTTGCGCGATCCGCTCAATGTTAGTGTGCAGGAGGGCTGGGTGGTGGCAGAAAATACCACCCTGGGCGCTGATAACGGCATCGGTGTCGCGCTCGCGCTGGCAGCACTGGAAGAACCAGGCTTGATTCATCCGGCGCTGGAAGTGCTGCTGACCGTGAACGAGGAATCCGGTATGGACGGTGCGCGCGGTCTCTTGCCAGGTACCTTGCAGGGTAAGACGCTGATCAATTTGGATACTGAGGAGTGGGGACTCTTTTATCTGGGTTGCGCAGGCGGGGTGGATGTGGAGGTGCATCATGACTGCGAACAGGAAAATCTGCCCGCTGAGAAGGCGCTGCTGAAACTTGAGGTATCGGGCTTGTGCGGCGGGCATTCCGGTATCGATATTCATCTGGGGCGCGGCAATGCCATCAAGCTGCTGAGCGAGGCGCTGCTTGAGCTGTCTGAAAGTGCTGCGTTTCGTCTGCTTGAAATGAAAGGCGGTACAGCGCGTAATG
>Ga0316219_1001071_pt1 | contig 32194 bp, 19 predicted proteins | sample TBH18003PmetaG_FD_203635 | JGI IMG/M metagenome (GOLD analysis project Ga0316219, IMG submission 203635) | Freshwater microbial communities from Trout Bog Lake, Wisconsin, USA - TBH18003P | ecosystem: Environmental > Aquatic > Freshwater > Lake > Hypolimnion/Profundal zone | place: USA...
CCCGGTCCGGGCGCTGACTGCCAACAGAGCCAAAATTCGTCCCAAAACCTCCTTAAGTTAGTGCCATTCCAGGCCGACACCGTTTTCTTAATCCGTGTATATACCCCGGTATATACAGGCTTCCCGGTGATTGCGATCCGCCGGAAGAAATTTGTCCCGCGCCCGGCAAGGATGCACCGGTCTTTGGCGACACGGGGCGCCAAAGGCCGCACGCGAGGGCGCGTGCGCTCCCCAGAGCCTAATGACTGGGGGTCCGCAGAAGGGCTTCGCGCGCCAACTGATCGCAACGCTCGTTGTGCTTATGACCGGCGTGACCCTTGACCCAGCACCATTCCACCTTGTGCTCCGAAGCAACCGTTTCCAGAACCCGCCACAAGTCAGCGTTTTTGACCGGCGTCTTGGTGCTGGTTTGCCAGCCGCGCGCTTTCCATCCCGGCAGCCACAGGCTGATTCCTTTGCGCACGTATTCGGAGTCGGTGAACAAGCAAACCTCGCATCGTTCCTTTAGCGCCCTCAGCGCTTCGATGGCCGCCATCAGTTCCATGCGGTTGTTGGTGGTCATCGGTTCGCCGCCGCTGAGTTCCTTGGTGCGCCCGTTCCAGAGCAGCACCGCCGCCCAGCCGCCCCGGCCCGGGTTCCCAATGCAGCCGCCGTCGGTGTAGATGGTGACCGCTCTCAGTGAACCATTGGCGGCATCAGAGCGTCCGACCGCGGGTAGCGGCGAAGCGGACCGGCCAGGGGGCGCTGAAGAGAGGGGCGGCATCGGTGCAGCAAAGCATAATCGCCGCCGGGCTTCAACGCCGGAGGATGACGGCCCGCTATAAAGCCTTCCTCGTAAACAGCGCCAGCGCGAACAGCACCAGACAGGCCACCAGGAACAGTCCGAACAGGAACTTCGCGATGGCAGCCGCCGTCCCCGCCACCCCCGTGAACCCAAGCACCGCTGCGATGATCGCGATAATCAAGAATGTAAATGCCCAAGACAACATAAGTACCTCCCAAGGAAAAATCGGACCGGTTGCCGGAGTTGAGCGCGTGGCGCGTTCTGGAGGCAACGAGCGCTACTCACACCCGGGCCACCCATCGCTTCGCCGACTGCACCAGTTCGCCGGCATTGCGCACGCTCAGCTTCAATTTGAGGTGTTCGCGGTAGGTTTCCACTGTCTTCACGCTGATTTTCAGCTGGGTGGCGACTTGCTTCGTGGAAAGGCCTGCTCCAACCAACCGGTAAACGTGCAGCTCGCGGTCGGTCAGCGGCGGGTCGGCTTCCGGCACCAGAAACTGGCACGGGTCGGAGACGATTCCGTTCTCGGCCAGCAAGACCTTCATGCGACCGCTCAGATAGATGCTGCCCCGCAGCACCGCCCGTGCGGCACTCAGCACCTCCGTCATCGGTTCTTTTTTCATGATGAACCCGGCGGCGCCCGCCCGCAGCGCGCGTTCGGCGTAGACCAGTTCGTCATGCAGGGAGACGATGAGGACAGGCAGGCCCGGACGAAACGCCCGGATGCGTTTGATCTCATCGAGCCCGTCGGCGTTGCCGAGCATCAGGTCGAGGATGATCAGGTCGGGCGGCGGATCGCTGTCCACAGCCAGGGTGAGTTCTTCGGTCGTGGCGGCCTCGCCGTAAAGGGCCAGGTCCGGCGCGCTCTCGATCATTTGGACGAGACCGCACCGGATCAGCGGGTGATCGTCGACGACGAGGACCATGGCCGGATTCGCCGGAGAACTTGGACTGGAGGAAACGTTTTGTCGCATGCCGGGTTGCGTGTTCGAACCGCCATGGGGCTTTCGAGGATCGCGCCAGCGTCTTTCACCTACACCGCATACCAGAGCACCGCGAAATAGTGGCAGGTGGTGCCGGCGAGGACGAACAGGTGCCAGGCGGTGTGGCCGTAGGGAAGCCGTCGCGCCAGGTAGAAGACGGTGCCGCCGGTATACGCAAGCCCGCCGGCGGCCAGCCAGACGAGACCCGGCGTGGGCAGGTTAAGCCAGAGCGATCGCGCGGCGACGAGCACCAGCCAGCCCATCCCGATGTAGAGCAGCGTGGAGAGAACCGGGCGCTGGATGCCGTGGATGATCTTCATGGTGACGCCGATGGCGGCCAGCGCCCAAATGACGCCGAACAAGGTCCAGCCCAGCGCACCGTGCAGCGGGCCGAGCGTGAACGGCGTGTAAGTCCCGGCGATGAGCAGGTAAATCGCGCTGTGATCAATCACTTCAAACAGGTCCTTCATCCTGCCGTCGGGCAGGGCGTGATAAACCGACGAGGCCAGATAGAGCAGGATGGCCGTAAAGGCGAACACCGAGACGCCCACGACCTCGGCCGAACTGCCGTGCCGCACCGCCGCAAACACCAGAAACGGCGTTCCCACCGCGGCGGCAAGCGCGCCCGCACCGTGGCTGATGGCGTTGGCGATCTCTTCTCCTGCCGTGCGGATTCGCGCGGGCTTTAACACCCGTGGCTCTGGCGGTTTTGTGTTCACACTACTTCGCGATAGACGTCTGGGTGCGGGCGGGAAATCACGATGGCGTTGACCAGCATCCCCGCTTCAGTGAGAACGCGGCGGGCGGCGGCGACGGCGGCTTGCACCGAAGAGACGTCGCCGGTGAGCGTGAAGAACGCCTTGCCTCCGAGCGCCATCGCCAGCCGAATTTCCAGCAGCGTGACGTCGGACGATTTCGCGGCGGCGTCCGCCGCAACAATGATGCTAGCCACATTAAAGCCTTCGATAATGCCGAGCGCGCCGGTCGGTTCCGCGGGCTGGGTGCGGCCCAGGGCGGTGAACACGTCGGGGTGCAGGCTGGTGGCGACGGAGAAATCGATCAGGCACCCGTTCGCCGCTTCGATCCCGGCGGCGACGGCGGCTTCCACCCCAGCGGCGTTCCCGCCGATGAGCACCATGTATTTGCCCGAGCAAATCGAACGCGAAAGCAGCAGGCGCACGTCTCCGGCTTTGAGCATGGTGTCCGCGACGGCAAAACCGGCGGCAATACTGGAGAGTTCGATCAGACCAACGGATGTCTCTTTCATTATTTTCTGGTGAGGATGATGCGTTCCCCCGCGATGGCGGAGATGGTTCCGGCAAACGGAGCGTGCAGCAGCGCGCCCAATGCATTGGCGGGCGGCTCGGCTATGACCTGGCCGGCTTTCACTGTGTCCCCCGCCTTGACGATAGGAGCACACGGGCTGCCGGCGCTTTGTTTCAGCGGCAGGGCCACCTCTTTTGGAAAGAGCGGCTCGGCACGCAGCGGCGCCGGGTGTTCATAGGAAAGGATGTTGAGCTTGCGGGCGAGCGACTTGATCGGGACGCGCCGGCCGTCGCGCATGGGGTGGGGCTTGATTTTGGTCGGACCGCTCCATTTGACGTTAGCCTTGCGCATGGCGACCTTGGCGCTGTCGCAGGCTTCCTTCGGAAAGAGATCCTCCGGGCAGGCGTACAGCGTGCAAAGACCGCACGAACAGCAGAGGGCCGCCCATCCGTGCCAGATGTCGTTGCCGGTGGCGGTGAAGGCCAGGCTGCGCATGACCTGATGCGGTTCGACGGCGTAGCCGAGCAGAAATCGCGGGCAAAATTCGGTGCAGGCCCGGCACTGGTCGCAGGCGGATTTGCCGATCTTCGCCTGGATGGCCGCGGGCTTGAGCTTGCGCTCCGCGATGCGGTGATCCGCCGGCAGTACGATGACGCCGGTGGAAGTCTTTACGACGACGCGGTCGGGATCGGCGGTCGTCTCGCCCATCATGAGGCCGCCGTAGCAGAAAACCGGGTCGGCAACGGAGAGCCCGCCAGCCGCTTCGATGCATTCGCGGTAGCTGGTGCCGATCGGAACCGTCAGCGTAACGGGTTCGCGCACCGCGCCGCCGATGGTGACGGTCTTCATCGTGACCGGGCGCCCTTCATCCGCCGCGGCGATGTTGATAAGGGTCTCGACGTTGTTGACCACCACGCCGGCTTGCAAGGGAATGCCCGCGGGCGGAATCAACCGCCCGGTGACTTCATGCACCAGATCGTATTCGTCCCCGGCCGGATAATAATCCCCCAGCAAATGGACGCGCACCGGAGTTCCCTTGCACGCTTCGCGGATCGCCTCGACGGCGTGCTTGTTCTTGGCCTTGACGCCGATGACGCCGTCTTTTGCCCCGAGCGCTTGCATGGCCAGTTGCACCCCCTTGACCACCTGCGCCGGATACTGCTCCATCACCGCGGCGTCCTTGTGGAGCAACGGTTCGCATTCGGCGCCGTTGGCAATGACGGTATCGGCCTTCGCCGCCAGCTTGACGTGGGCGGGGAAACCGCCGCCGCCGGCGCCGACAACCCCTGCAAGTTTGACTTTATCGACCAGTGACATGAGGAAGCCATCCTACAGGGGATTCCGCCAGGATGACAATCGGTTTCTCAGCAAGGATTTCAAAGGGGCATCGGGACAAATCTCTTCCGGCGGATCGCAATCACCGGGAGATCCTTCATCGAACCCACGGATTTCACGGATTGGCACGGATGAAACCTATCCGTGTTCATTCGTGTAATCCGTGGTCAATCGGTTGAATGCGAGCTTCTTGAGCGACGATGCCTTTGGCCGGGGCGCCAAAGGCCGCACGCGAGGGCGCGTGCGCTCCCCAGAACCCGGTCTCCAGCGTTCTCGCAAGAATCGGCGGGCCAAATAATAGATGAAATTTGTCCTCCGCCCGTTTCAAAGTGGCAGCGGCGTCCCGACGACGCCCGTGCTCGGTCGGAACGGATGGCAACCCGTGCCGTCCCTATCGTCGCAACCCGATTCCCGTCGTTTTCACCATGCGCAGCAGGTTTTTTTCGCGCGCTCGTTCCCAGGCTCCAGCCTGGGAACGCCCCTTTCTTGGAGGCTCCAGCCTCCCGTTCCTCTCCGGTGCGCCGTGCTTTTGGAGGCCAGGCAGGAGGCTGGAGCCTCCGGGAATACTGCATTCCCAGGCAGGAGCCTGGGAACGAGCGCGCGTTACGAGAGCCTCCAAGCTTAACTTAATGGCAGTGGGGCGTTGCCCTAGGCTACATTGTGGTCGCGCCGTTGGCGCTGAACGGCTCTGCCCAACCGGCAGGTTCATTGGCAGACTGCGAAGGATCTCACGAGGCGGTCCCGACGTTAGTTTCAGTTGGCGCGTACTCGGAACTGACGGCTCATCGGGCGGCGCTGTCAGCTTCGAGAACGGGTGAATGGTGACATAATGCCGGCTGGCCTGCTGTGAGATTCCTTCGACAGACTCAGGACAGGCTCTTCGCAGGCTCAGGATGGCAAATAATATGGGCCGCTCCGGTTTCCGTGCTCGGCTTCCGATTTGTGGGTAATGGAAAGAGTCTCGTTTCAGTCACGTCGATTCTCTCGCCGCCCGTGTGCCCGGATTGCCCTGTCCCGCATTTTCCCTACTTCTTCTCAAACCGCAGCCGGTCGCCGCTGGCGGTTACGCCGATGGCATCCCCGTCGGCAAACCGGCCTTCGAGCAGTTCGAGGCTGAGCGGATCGAGCAACTCGCGCTGGATGGCCCGCTTCAACGGGCGCGCGCCGTAAACGGGGTCGTATCCCGCGGCGGCCAGCAGTTCTTCGGCGTCCTCGCTTACCTCCAGACGGATGTTGCGGGTCTCCAGGCGTTTGCTCAGGCGCTCGATCTGGATCTCTACGATCTTCCGCAGTTCTTCGTCCGTGAGCCGGTCGAAGACGACGATCTCGTCCACGCGGTTGAGGAATTCGGGGCGGAAATTGGCACGGAGAGATTCCATGACCCGCGCCTCGCGTTGTTCGGCGTTTTCGGAGTCGAGCAGGTATTGGCTGCCGATGTTGGAGGTCATGACGATGACGGTGTTCTTGAAATCGACCGTGCGGCCCTGGCCGTCGGTGATGCGCCCGTCGTCGAGCACTTGCAGGAGCACGTTGAACACGTCGTGGTGCGCTTTTTCGATCTCATCGAATAACACCACGGAGTACGGCTTTCGGCGGACTGTCTCGGAGAGCTGCCCGCCTTCCTCGTAGCCGACGTATCCCGGCGGCGCTCCGATGAGCCGCGCGACGGTGTGCTTTTCCATATACTCGCTCATATCGATGCGAATGAGCGCGTTCTCGTCGTCGAAGAGGAACTCGGCCAGCGCGCGCGCCAACTCCGTTTTGCCGACGCCGGTGGGCCCTAGGAAGATGAACGAACCGATGGGGCGGTTGGGATCGGCCAGGCCGCTGCGGGATCGGCGCACGGCGTTGGACACGGCGGCGACCGCCTTCCGTTGCCCGATGACCCGCCGGCCCAGTCGTTCTTCCATATGCACGAGCTTCTCGCGCTCGCCCTCCCGCAACCGCGAGACCGGGATGCCCGTCCAGCTCGAAACCACGTCGGCGATGTCCTCCTCGGTGACCTCTTCCTTGAGCATCGACCGGCCTTCCTTCTGCATCCGCGCCAGCTTCGCGTTTTGCTCCTGAAGCCGGCGGGCCACTTCAGGAATCCGCCCGTACTGAATCTCGCTGGCCTTGTTCAAGTCGGCGCGCCGTTGCGCCTGTTCGAGTTCGGTTTTGAGCCGGTCGTGTTCCTCCTGCAACTTGCGCGACTTGTCGATCTCGGCCTTCTCGCTCTGCCACTGTGCTTTCATGCGGGCGCTTTGCTCCTTGAGATCGGCCAGTTCGCGTTCCAGTTTCGCGAGCCGTTCGCGGCTGGCGTCGTCCTTCTCCTTCTTGAGCGCCTGCCGTTCCATCTCCAGTTGCATGATCTGGCGCTCGACCTGGTCGATTTCCGTCGGCATGGAATCGAGTTCGATCTTGAGCCGGGAAGCCGCTTCATCGACGAGATCGACGGCTTTGTCCGGCAAAAAGCGGTCGGAAATGTAGCGGTTCGAAAGCGCTGCGGCGGCGATGAGCGCGGCATCCTGGATGCGCACGCCGTGGTGGACCTCGTAGCGTTCCTTCAGTCCGCGCAGGATGGCGATGGTGTCCTCTACGCTCGGTTCGTTCACGAGCACGGGTTGGAAACGGCGCTCCAGCGCGGCGTCCTTTTCGATGTGCTTGCGGTATTCGTCGAGCGTGGTGGCGCCGATGGTGCGCAGTTCCCCGCGGGCAAGCTGCGGCTTGAGCATGTTGGAGGCATCGACCGCGCCCTCCGCCGCGCCCGCGCCGACGATGGTGTGCAACTCGTCGATGAACAGGATGACTTCGCCGTTGGAGTCGGTCACTTCCTTCAGGAACGCCTTCAGCCGGTCCTCGAACTCCCCGCGGAATTTCGCGCCGGCAAGCATCGAACCGATGTCCAGCGCCACGATCCGCTTGTTTTTCAGCGACTCCGGCACGTCCCCGCTGACGATCCGGCGCGCCAGACCCTCGACGATCGCCGTCTTGCCTGTGCCCGGCTCGCCGATGAGCACCGGATTGTTCTTCGTGCGCCGGGAGAGCACCTGCATCACGCGGCGGATTTCGTTGTCCCGCCCGATGACCGGGTCGATCTTCCCGCGCCGGGCCAGCTCCGTCAGGTCGCGCCCGTAGCGTTCCAGCGTTTGGTATTTGCCCTCCGGATTCTGGTCGGTGACACGCTGCGACCCGCGCACCTGCACCAGCGCCTGCATGAGGCGGTCGCGGGTGACGCCGGTTTCCACCAGCACGCGGCCCCCGGTCGATTTGCCGTCCACGAGCGCCAGCAGGAAGTGCTCGGCGCTTAAAAACTGGTCCTGCATCTGCGCCATCTCGCGCTCGGCGGTCTCCATGGTCTTGCGAAGCTCGTTGCCGATCCCCGGTTGCGAACCGCCCTGAATGCGCGGACGCCGGGCCACTTCTGCGCGCAATCGTTGTTCCAGCGGCGCGATGGGAACGCCCAGCTTGTCCAGCAACGGGCGGGCGATGCCGTCCGTCTGACCAAGCAGGGCGAGAAGAACCTGTTCGTCGTCCAGTTCGGCCAGGCCGTTCTTGGAGGCTTCGTCCTGTGCGGCAACGAGCGCCTCGTTCATTTTGGCAGTCAGTTTGTCGAGTCTCATGGCAAGTGCTTCGTATGTGGAAATGTGCGGACGGGTGCGCCGCGGTTCATTCGGCCTTTAAGCACAATCCGGGCCACCGGGTTTCACTGGGGAAGGAGGGAACGGGCGGGAAGGAATGGCACGACATTGTGCGTCATTGTGGCGCGCATCGCAAACACATTGACTCCAAGCGCGGATCGTGATGAAGGAGGCTGGTCTGCTACCGCGGCGCATCCGCCAGGCGGGCGTCTCGAAAGGGCGTATTCGCCTGGTAAGTCTTGAGCTGTTCCCGCAGGGAATCGACAAGGGAATGATCCGATTTTGCGCTGGCCAGCCCGATGGCGTCGCGGGCGGTTGCCGCCGCGTCGGGAAAGCGGCTGCTTTCCGCATTGGCTGCGGCGAGCGTGGCGAGAAAAGCCGCGTTTGCGGTGCCGGAGAGCCGCACGGCTTTCGCAGCCAACTCCATTGCTTGCGGCCCGTTGCGCAGGAAGGCATCCGGACAAGTGGCGCGCAGCCATGCCAGGCGATCGAGCGCGCGGACGTAATCCGGTTTCAACTGGATCGCAGCCTCCAGATGGGGGACGGCCTCGCGCGGTCGTCCGACGAGCAGGAGCAGGTGACCGAGATTGAACTGCGGTTTCGGAAGCTTCGGGTCCAGATCGATCGCTTTGCGGTAGTGGTCCGCGGCGTCGGAGAACCGTTGCAACTGCAAGTAGGCGTTTCCCAGGCTGTTTTCCGCTGTTGCGTATGGCGGGTAAATCTCAATCGCCTTTTGAAAAGCGGCAATGGCTTCCTGGGGCCGATGGGCTTCCAGCAGTGCGAACCCCAGATTGTGCCATCCCCTGTCAAAATTGGGTCGTATGTCCACCGCTTTGCGGTGCGCCTCGATGGCTTCCGCGCCGCGTCCGGCTTTCAGCAGTTCGCAGCCGAGATTGTCCTGTCCCGTCCAGTTGCCTTCGGTAACGGCGCAGGCGTGGGTCCAGAGGGCGATGGTGTCGTTCCAGTGCGCCGTCTGGCGGCATGCAACCAGGGCGAAAACGGCGATCACGGTCACGCAAACGGCGGTTGTTCTACGGCGGTATCTGGCCGGCAGTTCATTGAGCAAACAGGCGGCCATCAGGGAGATCCCAATCGACGGCAGGTACGTGTACCGGTCGGCACGGGTCTGCATCCCAACTTGAAGCAGACCGATGACCGGAACCAGCATTCCGAGATACCACAGCCAGCCAACGAGGAGGCAGGGGAGGCGTTTGCGAAAAAACACCACGCCGGCGGTAATTGAGGCCAGCAGGACCACGGCGGCGAAAAGCGCCCCGGGGTTGAAGCCGTCGGGCGGAAAAGGGTAAAAAACGGCCAGTCCAGACGGCCAGACCATCTGCCGGAGATAGGCCGCATAGGCGCACGTGGCGTTGGCAGCGCGGATCGAGACCGGCAGTTTGTTGACGCCCATGATGGTATTGGACTGAGCGAAAACAGTCACCGCACAGGAAGCCGCGGAGAGAGCGAACAACGGGATTTTTTCAATGAACAGCGAACGGAGCGCCGCGAATCGGTTCGTTTCCCCCGGCGGCGGGTTCATTCGACCGAGCGGCCAGAAGTCCAGCAGCAGGAGGACAAATGGGAGTGTGACCAGCATCGGTTTGCTCAACAGACCGAGCACGAAGAAGAGCATGACCAGGGAGAACCGCCCCGGAGACTGCGGCCTGGAACGGACGTAGCGGACATAGGCCCCGAGCGTCAGCATGAAAAAGAGGCCGCTCAGAACGTCCTTGCGCTCCGCAACCCAAGCCACGGACTCGACGCGCTGCGGATGCACCGCGAACAACGCCGCCACCAACCCGCTGCGCCAGAGAAAGCCGGTCAGCTCTTTCAGGACCAGAAACAGCAGGACCGAACCGGCGGCGTGCAGCAGGAGATTGGTAAAATGATGACCGCCGGGGTGTTCCACTCCGAAAAGCTGGCAGTCGAGCATGTGGGAAATCCACGTCAGCGGATGCCAGTTCGCGCTGTACACATGAGTGAACGCCCACCAAATACCGTGAAAGGTGAGGCCGGCGCTGACAGTCGGGTTTTCGAAAACGTAATCCTGATCGTCGTATTCGACAAAGCCGTGCCAGAGGGTGGGAGCGAAAACGAAAAAGACCAGCGCAACCAACGAAGCGCAAATCGCCGGGACCACCCATGAGGGAACCGGTTTTGCGGCAGCGCCACTCTTTGCGGTTTTCGGGTTCGACGGGGAGTGTTTGCGGGCGGTTTTGGATTTGGGCGTTGCTTTCGGGTGCATATGCCGGTCCGAATCATAGGCGGGCTTTGCGCCTGAAGAAAGCGGAAAGCTATTTGTGAAGGGGATGAAACTGGCCGTCGTTGCGTTGGGAGTTTCGAAGAGCGCGTCACAAAATAAGTGTCACAATCTGGCTTGTTCTTTTCGGCGCTGCCGGCGTTGCTCGTCAGTCACAGATCGCAGCGGATATGCTCCTTTCCCGCGCCTTGGCATCGCCATAACTTTTGCGCGCCTTAATCTCATCTTGAAAGCTCATTAGAATTACCTCGCCTTGTCCCCGCCTTCCAGAAGATCCGGGCGGTTCTTGAGCGTCTTTTCGATGGCTTTGCGGTGGCGCCACTTGGCAATTTCAGCGTGGTGACCGCTCAGCAGGATGTCCGGCACGCGCCAGCCGCGAAATTCCACGGGGCGGGTGTATTGAGGGAACTCCAGCAGGCCCTGTGCGAACGAGTCGTCGCCAGCAGAGGCGTCGTCGCCGAGCACTCCGGGGATAAGACGCACGACAGCGTCGGTGACCACCAGGGCGGCGATGGCGCCGTTGGTGAGAACGTAATCGCCGATCGAAAGCTCGTCGTCCACCAGGTGGTCGATGACCCGCTGGTCGACCCCTTCGTAATGGCCGCAGATTAGAATCAGGTGCGTGCGGGTGGCGAGTTCGGCGGCGGTTTTCTGGTCGAAGCGCCGTCCTGCCGGGGACATCAGCACCACGTTGCTCTCCGGGGTGCGAATGGCTTCGACCGCTGCGAAAATCGGTTCGCACTTCATGACCATCCCCTGGCCGCCACCGTAGGGGGCGTCGTCGGTCATCAGGTGTTTGCCCGGAGCCCAATCGCGGATGTTGTGGACAGCGACGGTGGCGAGCCCCTTTTCCTGGGCGCGCTTCATCATGCTCTCGGCCAGGGCGCCTTCGCAAATCTTGGGAAAAAGCGTGAGGATGTCGATGCGCACGACCCGCTTACTTGCCCTTAATCACGTGGGTCAACGCCTTGACGGCCAGCTCGGAGACCGAAGCCGGTTTGGCGATCAGATCGTTGGCGCCGCTGAGGATCGACTGCGCGCGTGCATCGAATTCCTTGAGCGCGGTGATGAAGATAACCGGGGTTGCGGCGTGCAGCGCCAGTTTGCGCAGAGCCGTGCAGACCTGGTAGCCGTTGATGCCGGGCAGCGTTACGTCCAGAAAAATGACGTCGAACCGGTTCAACTCCAGAATCTGAAGGGCAAATTCGCCGGAGGCGGTCATGATGGAGCGGATCTGGCTGCGGTCGAGCGCGGTGCGCACAATCTGCTGGGAGACCCGTTCGTCTTCGACAATGAGGCCGAGCGGGGCGGCCAGGTTTTCGGCGGCGAGGCCCGCTTTGGCCAGTTGGTCGAGAGCATCGAGAGCGCCGGCGATGGTGCGGGAAGTCGAAGCGGTTGAGTTGCCGGGGCGTTCGCTCAGTTGCTGGGAAAGCCCGGCCAGAGCGGAGGTCAGATGAGAGATCCGCGAAAGCGCCAACTCGGCCGCAGCCGCTGTTATGGTCTCGGCATGGCCTTTGATGACGCGAAACGCCTGGGAATCGCCAGTCTGGGCGCGGGCGATCGTCTGCAACGCGAGGCGCATCGGGGCGATGGCATCGATGACGCTGTCGCAAAACCGGTCGCGGGCGCGCTGCAAGGGATTGGTCCTCGTGCGCTCGCTCAGCGCCAGCATTTCGGTGATGACTTCGACCACTTTGGTCGGAGTCGTTTCGGCCTTGACCATCGACCGGTTCAGCCCGGCGTCGATCTCGCTGTTGGACCCGGTTTCCAGGTAGTGATTGGAGAGCAACAGGACCGGCAGCTTGTTGAAACGCGCATTCTTGCGAATCAAATTGAGCACCTCGAATCCGGTGATTCCCGGCAGGATCAGGTCGAGGATGACGAGATCGGGGTCGTACTCGGCGAGTTTGACCATGCCCTGCGTGCCGTCGGCGGCGATGGCGGCGTCAAAGCCGCAGGACTTCAGTTTCAGTTGATAGGTTCTTGCGACGAGTTCATCGTCATCGACGATCAAAATTTTTTTCACTGGCGAATCACGATTGTAGTTCCTGCTTGAGGGACGCACATAATGCCTCAAAAGCTTCCTCAAGCCAAGGCTTAACCTGACGGGCCGCCGCGATGTCCCGCTTTTCGGCAAAATTTTCCAGCTTCCTGCAGAGTTTGGGAACGCGAATGGCCCCGAAGTTCGCGGTGGAACCTGAAAGCTTGTGCGCACAGTTCTTGATGATCGTGAAGTCCCCGCAGTCGATGGCTTCGGTGAGTTGGCGGACCATGGGCGGGGTTTCAACGAAATAGATCTCCAGCAAGCCAACCAGCATGGACGAATACCCCGGCATCTCGATGGAGCGCAATTCGTCGAGCTGGCTTCTGGAAAGCACGGGGACCGACGCCAAATCTTCCGCGGGCACAGACGGTCGCTTCGGCCCACCCCTGGCGTCCCGCCCGGCTGCGGGCATTTTGGTGAATGCTTCGATGGTCGCTTGCAGTTCCTGCAGTTGCAACGGCTTTTGTAAATAGCCGCTCATTCCGTGAGCAAGACACTTGGCCAACGACCCTTCGACCAGATGCGCGGTTAACGCGACGATGGGCAGATGCGCCAGCGCTGGGTTTACCGTGTGCAGGCTACGAATCGCCCGGCTCGCTTCGTAGCCGTTGAGCGTGGGCATCTCGCAGTCCATAAAAACCAGATCGTATGGCTTCGCCTTGATTGCATCGAGCGCTTTGGCGCCGTCTGGAACGACGTCCGCGGTGTATCCGAGGAGATTGAGCATCCCCAGGGCAACCCGTTGGTTGAGCACGTTGTCTTCGACCAGGAGAATTCGCAAGCCAACGGGGGGCGCATGGTCCGCATGGTCCGCATTTGCCTCTTTGGTTGGTTTCGAGAGGGCTGGTTGCACTGGCGGGGTGGGGGACACCGGCGGCAGCGGCAGTTCAAACCAGAAGAGCGAACCCGCTCCCAGAACGCTTTCAACGCCGATTCTCCCGCCCATGAGAGTGACCAATTGGCGGCAAATTGAGAGACCCAGACCGGTTCCTCCGAATTCACGGGCGGTCGAAGCCTTCGCCTGAACGTAGGGTTCGAACAAACTGGCTTGCGCTTCGGGAGCGATTCCGATGCCGGTGTCTTTGACTTCGAAGCGAAGGAGATCGCCCTCATCGTCCGACCGACTGACCCGAAGAGTTACCGAACCGTGATGGGTGAACTTGACGGCGTTACCGACGAGGTTCATCAAGATTTGCCGCATGCGCGTGATGTCTCCAATCACTTCCTGAGGGACATCGGGTGAGATGACCGAGATAACCACCACGCCCTTCTTTTCGGCGGCCAGGGCCAGCATTTCCACCGTCGTTTCAACCACTGCCAGCAGATCGAAGGCCACATGCTCCAAGAGAAACTGCCCGGAATCGATCTTTGAATAGTCCAGAACATCGTTCAGGAGGTTGAGAAGGAACTCCCCGCAACTGCGGATGCTTTCGAGATACTCGCTTTGAAGCACTGTGAGTTCCGTTCGGGCCAGCAACTCCACCATGCCAAGGATGCCGTTCATTGGCGTCCGGATCTCATGGCTGACTTTGGCCAGCAAATCGGTCCTGGACCGGGCGATCGCAACCTCATCGGATGCGTCAGAGTTGGTGTCGGCTAAGGGTAAATCAAGGGCCTCCCCCTGCGCGGGGGTGACGGGAGGCTCAGATTCACTGGGAGCGGACGACTGGGTCACAAACGAATGCTGCCGACTATAACTGGATTGGCGCGCCTGCGCCAGCAGGAAGTAGGAGGCAAAAAGCTCGCGGGCGCTGGGGATAAAACAAATTTCTTCCGGCGGAACCACGGATTTCACGGATTGCCACCGATGAAACAGAGGGGCGCGTGTGCTCCCACGAGTGCCAGCCAAACGGCGTCCGCCGCCCTATATCCCCTCGGCCAAAGGCGCTTCCGTCGGCTGTTCCTGCCCCTGGCAAGCCGGGCAGACGCTGTTCGCAAAAACAGTGCCCTGGTGTTTCTCAAGGTAAGATTCCAGGCGCCGCCAGTATTCGGCGTCGTCTCTGACCTTCTTGCACTGCATACAGACCGGGATGAGGTTGTGCAAATCTCTGATCTCCGCAGTGTGTCGAATGAAACGTTCCGCCACGAACAACCGCCGCCAGATGTCCCCGGGCGCCACGGGTTTTACGAGGAAATCGTCCACGCCCGCCTGAACCGCCCGGTCGTAGTCTGAAATATCGGTGCGTAGCGCCGTGATCAGAATGAAGTAGACGTAGTCTTCAATCTGGGCGTTGCGCACGGAAGCGCAAAACTCCAGACCGTCGAGATCCGGCATGATCCAGTCGCTGATCACCACCTGGGTGGGGTCGGCCTGGAACGCAGCCCATGCCTCGCGCCCATTTTCGAACGCGTGAACGTCGTGTCCGAGTATGAACAGCATATTGCAGAGCCTCTCGCGGCTCACCGGGTCGTCTTCGGCAAGAATGATTTTCATTCGGTGATGATACGGTGATCGGTAAATCCTTAGATGCAACCTGGTTCAGAACGTCTTCAATGCCTGCGTGAGGTACTCGTATTCGACCCGGACGGCGTCCAGCAGCTTTCCATAACCTTGCGCGCGGCCTTCGTTGCCCGCGTCTTCCAGTTGCTGACACGCTGCCACGAAGCGTTCCGCGCCGAAATTGACCGCACTTCCCTTAAGGGTATGCGCGCCCTCCGAAAGAACCTTGCCATCGCCCGTTTTCGCCGCCGCCTCCATGCTGGAAAACGTTTTTTCAGCATGGGAGTGGAAGAGCGGGATCAAGCGCCACAGCAACGTTGGCGACTCCTTGCGCAGGTTGCGCATTTGATCGGGGTCGAGAATGCGGCTCTCCGGGTTCGCAGACGCGCCGACGCCTTCGCGGGCCGATTCGGAGGCTGATTTATTGGGAAATGTCACGGGCCGGCATGTTGCACGGCTCGCAATTCCGGTCAAGCCTGGACTGGCCAAACACGAAGATTTGGCGGCGAGACCGTCCTCATTGCTCACGGGGAGCGCTCGGACACCTTCTCGCCACCGCTCGGGCCGCTCGGGCCGCTCCCGGTTGGCGCGACGTCGCCATGGTAGGCTTGGTGGTCATCCGGGAAAAGCTCCACAGCGCAGGCAGGGCACATCCCGTGGCTGAAGTCGATATCGAGATGTTTCTTGAAATACTCTTCCACGCTCTGCCAGTAATCGGTGTCGGTTCTCACCTGTTTGCAGTTGCAGCAGATCGGCAGAAGTCCCCGGAGGCTGGTGATTTCGCCGATGTCTTCCAAAACCACGATTGCCATCGGTTTGCCCTCGAATTCCAGCGGCGACGCGCTGAAGAGGAAGAGCGATTTGGAGGTTCCCTCTTTGTCCCGCGATTCCATCTTCACCAGCACACGAACGGCTTTCCTTCCTTTCAACGCGTTGTCCACGGAGTTGCGAATAATACAATCCGGACATACCGGCCCCCGCCCGCATCCTCCTGGAACATCCTCCGAGTGCAGGCAGTGCAAGACTTCTCCGGCGCGCTTCCGCAAAATGAGGTCGGGATTCCTGGCCAGCATTCTTGCGGCTGTGGCATTATAATCGACAATGGCCACGTCGGCTTCCACGATAAACACCGGTGAGGGGATGCCGTCGAGGATAGCTTTATAAGAATCTTGGAGACGGGAGGGCATGGAGATCAATCTCTTGCTGTTTCCGACAAAACGCAAGGCGCGCGGCATCCTTGTTAGCAGTTCACATGAAACTCGCAGTGGGCCCTCATGCAGTCCGTTTCCGTGAGAACCCGGCGAACAACCCCTGGGGCCGGGCCAGCATCAGGACGATCAGCAGCACGGAGTACAGGATCATCCGGTTCTCGGCAAAGTGACGGAACCACACCGGCAGCAACTCCCAAGCGGCGAGCGCGCGAAGCCCCTCCGGCAGAATCGTGAGCAGCACAGCCGCCAGAATCACGCCGACTGTATTGCCCATCCCGCCCAGGATCACGATCACCACGATATCGACCGAACGCAGAAATGAGAACGCTTCCGGCACGATGACCTGCTTGAAGCCGGCATACAGACCGCCGGCAATCCCGGCAAAAAACGCCCCGACAATAAACGCGATGACCTTGTATTTGGTGGTGTCGATCCCCATCGCTTCCGCGGCGATCTCGTCGTCGCGCACGGCCAGAAAGCCGCGTCCGTACGTGGAGTTGACCAGCAGCGTCACGACGTAAACGGTGATTCCGGCGGCGAGAAACGTCCAGAATAGATTCGTGTTGGCCGGGATGCCGTTAAGGCCGGTTTGCGCGCCCAGTTGCTGGCAGTTCTGGAAGGCGACGCGGATGATCTCGTTGAACCCGAGAGTGACGATCGCCAGGTAATCTCCCTTGAGCCGCAGCGAAGGCGCGCCGACGAGGAAGCCGCCCACCGACGCAACAGCCCCGCCATAGCACAAAGCCAGGACGAAGCGGGGAACAGCCGGCAGCAGGCGCCCCACGGCAACGACGTCGTTGTGAACCCATTGCAGGGCGGCAAACAGCCCCGCGATTATCCACAAGAACGCCCGGATGGCCCACGCCAGCGGATGAAGCACCCCGGCAAGCTGCCCGAACATTCCGCCAATGGTCTCGACCGAGGGCGCATGGAGATACGGAAACGCGATCCCCATCGCCACTGCGCTGGCAAAGTAAGCGCCCACAGCCATGAAGCCCGCGTGCCCCAGCGAAAACTGCCCAGTGTAACCGTTGAGCAGGTTCAGGCTCACGGCCAGCACGATGTTGATCCCGATGGAGACGATCACATCGTAGTGGTACGGATTCAACGAGCGCTGAAACCAGGAGGCAATCGCCACCAGGAGCACGAAGAGAATCAAGCCGGTTTTTGGGCGGTGCAGGAGCACGGTAAAGAGACAAGAGTCGCCAACCCGGGCCGCTTGCGCCAGCACTTTTTGCGGAGGGGGCGTTGTCGGCGCGTGATTGGACCCGAGCGAACACCGAATGGCGAATCCGGATGCGGTGACAGCGGGCGAGGCGTTTTTTTCCTATTTGGTAGGTGCGGGATCGCCAAAAAACATCGAACTCTGGGATCACGGCCCCATTCTCATGCGCCCCAGGCTGTTGAGTCTTCAAGGCGGGGGCTTTTCAGTCTGGACTTGGACCGTCAACTGTTTCGCGGTGACACTCCCCGATCCAATCGCAAAGAAGTCCAGCGATTGCGGAATGGTTGAGCCGGAAAACGACACTCGAAGTGTTCCGTCTTTTCCCGCTTCGGCGGGCGTCGCTTTGAAGGAGTATTCCGCGCAGGAACATGAAAAGAAGAGCTCTTCGACGGTTACGGGCACTGTTCCCGCATTATGAAAATGGAACATTGCGACGAAACGATCGCCCTCCCTCGACGTTTCAGCTTCGTCGTTGTTCCATGACCACTCGGCATGGAGATCGGGACAGGAGGCGAGCCAGACTAAAATCGCGGGGAACCAATGGAGTGCGGAAGCCTTGCGACGAATATAATGGGTCATCGAGTGGCAGCGCCTTGTTATGGCTTCTCCAAGGCCGACTCCAACTCCGCAAGAAAATCGGGTTGGTTGCAGCTCAATCGTCCCGTGAACTGCCATGCGCCGCCTCCTTGAATGACCTTGATGAGGAAATGATTCCAACCCCGGCGCAGTTTTAGCGCATTCACCTTCGCTTTTCCGCCTTCAATCGGGCCCGTACGGATATTTCTCAAAACTTCCGTGCCGTTCAGCCAAACCTGAACGGCGTCATCGGCCGCGACCTCCATCCCCACAAGGGGAATGTTGGGCTCTATCAATAGGTCCGTAAGATCCCTTGGGCTTGAGACCCAGAAACTGAGATAGGCCACGGAATTCTGTTTGGGACCGTCGAATTTTAGTTTACCGAAGTCAAACAGGCCGCTTTCAGTGTGGACAAGTTGCCAGGGCTTTCCGTCAAGCTTCGCGTTGGCGCGAATCGATTCGGCGTGGGCCGGGTCTAGGAAGTCCTTCTCCGCCGCCTCTTCGATGGACTCGACAGGGAAGCTGGCCATCATCAGCGAGCGCACGATATCTCCGGTCTTCAGCAACGCTTTACCCGCATCCTGACCCGCGGCGAGCTCGATGCCGAGATTGGAAAGAATGGTTCGCACTGTCTTTTCCTTCATCGCAAGGCGCGGAGCGGCGGGCAAGGTCGTCACCAACAACGTTCCTCCTCCCGTTTTCCTGGCAATCAATCCCGCGCCCGGAGGCTTGGCCTCGCGTTCGCTGCGCAGGATCATCGCGGTCTTTCCGTTCTCGCCCTGCTTGTTCCATTTCAGCCAGTCAGTATCGCACGCCTTCAACAGCACGTCGCTTCGATCGACCAGCGGTCCCGCAAGCCCGTGAGTGGTGATTTCCGGGGGAGAGAGTTCCGAATAATACAGCTTCGCCGCGGTCAGGCCCGCTGTAAACGGGCTCGCGGTCACTGCGGTGAGCGAGGAAGCGGAGCGAGCGGTCAGTTCGATCGGCGCGGGAAGCAGGGAATTCAAGGCGTCCAGCGTCTTGGAATCCGCCCCCCAAACACAAACAATTCCTTTTTTTTCCAAGACCCGATCGATCTCCGAATGTGCATCGTGGGCTGGAGGATTTGCCCCGTCGATGAATAGAAGCTTGGGAACCTCTCCAGACTCAAGCTTTGCCAAAGGTACGCCGGTACGCTTCAACTCGGCTGCCAGTCGACCTCCAGGGGCGGCCAGGACTTTCACGGAAGTCACCTTTGGTAGGGCCGGGACGGGAGCCTGCTTGGGTGCGACGGTTACCCATTTGCAGGGAACCGGCGGTTCGGCGCACGCATCGTGAATGGCATCGAAAAGAGGCCAGGTCTCGTATAGAGGCAAGTTGGCTGTATAACCGGGGTTGAGAGTCGTGCAGTATGGTCCGAGCCGCTCGGGTTGCACCCCGGGCTTGCCTTCCTGGAACTCCGCAAAATAGATGCCGTCGTCCAGCGTTGGGGGCCGGGATCGATCCTTCATGCCGAGCGGCAGCGGCTTGAGCCCGTACCAGACCAGGTTGAAGACGCTTCGGTAGGTCGCATGATGCGTTCGCTGGCCGATGAGCAAGTTATACGAAGAAGCCGCGACTCCCTCCATGCGGCCTTGAAAGGATTCGTAGGCCCGGTCGCCGTTTGCCTCGGAAACTTGCTGAGGCGTGCCATAATAGGCATTCCCCGCTTCGCCCACTCCCCAGGGCTTTCCGCTTTGCTCACCCCGGACCATGGCTGAATCGCCGCCGTAATGAATAACATACGTTGGCAGTTTGCCCTCTCCGTCATCCTCACCGTCCGCGGAAACCCAGGGCCGCGTCGGATCGAGCTTGCGGCAGATCCCGGCCCAAATCCCGTAGTGACTCACCAGCTTCTCCTTCATGCCCGGCGGATTGTGCAAGACATTCACAACAACGGGCATCACTTCGTTGGACACGCTCCAACCGAAGATGGCCGGATGGTTTCTGTCGCGCTTCACCAGTTTCGAAACGTGATCTTCCGTGTCCTGCCAAAACGTCTCGTCGTCCATCTTGGGGCCGCCGTCGCTTGCCCATATGGCAGTCTCGTCCAAAACGAGGATGCCCAGTTCGTCGGCCACATCCAGGTAGAAGGCGGGATACGGCTGCGCGTGCAGGCGCACCGCATTCAGATTAGCTTCGCGCATCGCCGTGAACCAGGCCCATGGATAACGCCGGGTCATTTGCGGAATTCCCATGAAATGCCAGGAATCGCCCTTCATCACGAGCGGCTTGCCGTTAAGCAGATACTGGTCGCCTTGAATCGCAAATTGCCTCCAGCCAAAGCGGGTATATTTGGCATCCAGAATCTTACCGCCGAGTTTGGTCTGGACGACCAACCCGTAAAGATTTGGACTGTCCGGGGACCAACGCATGAGCCGACCGTGTGCTTTAGACTTTAGAACCACCCTGGCCTCGCCGTGAGCGGGAACCACGGTTGTCACCGCCGGGATTTCCAGGACTACATTTGCCCCGAGTTCTGAACTCGGATTTGGAGCCGTAACGATGTCCTTGCCCGCTTTGGAAATCCACGGATAAACGCTGGCGTCAAGCCCTGCTTCGGCCTCGTGGTCAGTGTCATTACGGACAGTTAGTTCGGCTTCCAGAGTGTCGGAATCGAGATTCGGCTTGGTGTAAGTATCGGCCACCCGGAGGTTCGGCAGGCTGACGAGATCGACGTCACCCCAGATCCCCACAATGTGCTGGCCCCAAAACGAGCCCGCCTGATAAGGGCGCCGCCCCAACTCGCCTTTGCGTTCAAAGAGCGAAGCCTTGCGAACGCCGATCAGCAACTCGTTCTCCTTCCCTGGAACGACCGTCTTGGTGACATCGACATCGAAGGGGAAAAAGAGGTCGAAATGACTTTCTACAGGCGTGCCATTCACCACGATTTGCGCATCTCCGGCTACAGCGGAAAAATGGAGTTGAATGCGCCCGCCTTTCCAGTCGGCTGGCACCGTGAAGGATCTCCTAAGCCATCCCATTTTGGCGTTTTCCCATTCCTTGGGGTAGCTGGGATAAGTCCGGAAATCCCCCCCTTTGCCTCCGTTCTCAGAGAAGCTATTGACGTTCCAAGGCGATGGAATCCGAATGGGTGTTTTTTCCCAAGCCTCGGCGGCGGGCGCGGCAAGCTGCGGCGCCGGTTCTTTCCCCTCTTTGAAATTCGCGGGCAGGGAGATCGGTTGAAATTGCCAAAGGCCGTTCAGGCAGAGGCTGTGGCGAAACGGCTTTTCGGAGGGCTTCACCCAATCTTCGGAAGGAGCGAAGGGCGCTGTGAATTGCTCATGGGGGCCGGATGCATTGGCCAAGAGCGGCAGCGCGCAGGCAATCGCCGCAAGGAAGATCCGTGGGTTCATTATGGTCTGTTTATGTGAATCAATGAATTGTGGGATGTACGAATGGCACTGACTTAAGAATACTTTCGGTAGGCACGAAGGAGCTGAGGAGCGTCGGACGCGAACTCCGGGGGGCGCACGCGCCCTCGCGGGCCGGTGCTGGCGCCCTCGCCGGCGCCGCCGTAGAAAGCGCGTTTGTCCTCTCAAAGACGCCCTTGGCGGGGGCGCCTAGGGCCACAGGCGAGGCGCCTGCGCTCCCCAGAGTTCCAACCGGGCATTGTTTGTAATACGAGCCAGCATTCATCCAGCATTCATCCAGGAGCGCTCTTGAGCTAGTGCCTTATGGGTTAGAGCCACCGCGGTCCCTAATTCCGCGGTGGCTCCTCTCCGATTGCGCATCCCCCCACGACGCCCCACAGCGTCAGGACACGCAATCATTCCCAAGAAATCGAACGGGGCCGCCATTGTTTTCAGGCGCGAATCTTGCTTTTGCCCCTGCGCCGGAAGCCAAGCAAGCCAAACGCACCCGCCAGCAGCATGCCCAGCGTGCCGGGCTCGGGCACCGCCTCTGGCGCGCTCGGCTCAATGGCGATGGTTGCCGCCGCTTGTGCCACTGCGCGCCCTGTATCCGTAAGCACCCCGGTATCGGTTTGGCCGACAGGGTCAACAGGTGTGTAGCCGGCGCTATTGACCCCGGCGTTGTTGGCGTTGGAAAGCGCAGACGCGAAGCCTGAAATCGACAGCGACGAGACGTTCAAAACGTTGTAATTGCTACCTGTGTGCGCCGCCAGGGCAAGGGTCGCTCCGGCGGCGACGTTTACCGCGGCGATCGAACCGGATTGGGTTACTTGCGTAGCGCCGTTATTTGCGTTGAGCCCCGCCATTGTCAACGAACCGCTCAGGATCAGCGTGCCAGTGCCGGATTTGGTGAGAACCACGGCTCCGGATCCACTTGTAATAGCTCCGGCGTAGGCCGAGGTGCCGCTTGCCACCGCGGCTCTCAGAGTGCTCGCGCCGGTGGCGGCATTGGTAATGACGCCTCCCGCGCCGCCGAGAGCGGTAACGACCACACTGTTTCCGTTCAGGTTTAGCGTGCCGCCGTTGACGGTCAACCCTCCCGTTCCAAGCGCGTTGGCGTTGCCGGCCTTCAACGTTCCACTGCTGACGGTTGTGCCGCCGCTGTAACTGTTGCTGCCGGAGAGGACTGTCGTCCCCGCTCCCGCCTGCACGATTCCTCCCGCTCCGGTGACGGTAGCGGCGAAATCCGTGCCTTGCGTGACCGTATTGGAACGGTTGATCGCCAGCGTTCCATTGTCGGTAATTGCGCTGCCCGGCAAAAGCGAGCCTGTCGTTCCGCCATTGCCCAACTGAAGCGTGCCCGCGTTAATGGTGGTTGCGCCAGTGTAACTGTTGGCGCCTGTGAGAGCCTGAGTTCCAGTGCCGGTTTTGGTCAACGCGCCCGAACCGGAGAGGACACCGGCGAACGTTGCGTCGAAGTTGTTTCCGCCCACAGTCAGAGTGACCGGGTTCGGCGTTGTCGCATTATCCTTCAAGGCCAGACTGCCGGTTCCGCTCAAGGCGCCGGCGACAAACGCGTGCGAGCCGACCGTGGAATCCAAAACCACGACGCCTGCGTTAATGGTCAGAGTGCTGTTCTGGACAGCGAGGCTGTTTGAGAGTTGCAACGTGCCGCTGTTGACTATCGTCGCTCCGCTAAACGTGTTTGTTGCGGACAGGATGAGTTTGCCGATGCCGGTCTTGTCGATGCCTCCGTCCGGCGTCGAACCCAGGGTGCTGTCATGGAGCATCGGCGCGCTGATATTGAGACTATAGGCAGCAGCGGGGGTGTCGACGATGCCGCCGCCCGCCTTGACAACAATCTCACCAGGGGTTCCCGACTGGGTATTGCTGGAGACGAATACGGCTCCGCTGTACACCGACTGCAAGGTGCCGCCGTTAAAATTCAGAACGGAATTCGTATCCACCCCCTGGTTGGATTGCTGGCTTCCCAACCGCAGCGTGCCGCCGTTCAGGTTATAGATGGAGTTTGTCCCTCCGGAGCTGCCGATGTAGATGGCGCCCACGCTCAGCACACCGCCGGATTGATTCAGCGTGGCGACCGCCCCGGTAGCTTTGCCAAAAAACAAGCGCGCGGTGACGTTCACTTGTGCGCTGTCCTGGATGTCGATCGTCAATTGCGTGTTACTGTTGGTGATCACATTCCAATCGCCGTTAAGCTGGAGAAGCCCGTTGCCGCGAACTGTCAGAGTGGGCGAATTTGCGGTGCCGCCCAAGGTGGTCGAGCCATTCGAAGTCGCCGTTCCGGTAATATCGAGCAATCCGCCGGCGATAACGAAGTTCCCGTAACCTCCGGTTCCAGTAAGCGCCAGGGTGCCTGCACCGGCTTTGGTCGGCGTCCCGATATTGCTAACTCCCCCGATCGACAGGGTGCCGGAGGAAACGGTCACCGTTGAGTTGCCGACCGATGCCGTGTTGGCCCCGAAGTTAAGGTTGTTGCTTCCCGCGAAGGTGAAATTGCCGTTCCACGCGATGGGGACATTGCCCGCCAGAGTAAGAGGCGCTCCGCTGGTGTTGTCGATCGTCGCGCCAGTCGGCAGGGTCAAGGTTCCCGAGCCCAGCGCATTGGCGTTGTTAATGAGCAGCGTGCCGGCGCTCACGGTCGTGCCTCCGGAATAGCTGTTGCTTCCGGAAAGCGCCAGCGCACCCGAACCGGCTTTCGTCAGGCCGAACGTGCCGCTAATCGAGCCATCCACCGCGAGGGTATTGGCTGTGACGGTTACAGTGGGCGAGGCTCCCAAAGTCACCGGACCGGAACCCAAGTCAAGAGTGTTGCTTCCGGCGAAGGAAAAGGAGGAGTTCCACATCTGCGGATTTCCAGCCGTCGAAATTGCGCCGCCGCTGGTGTTGTCGATGGCGCCGCCAGACAGAATCAAAGTGCCGGAACCGAGGGCGTTGGGGTTATTAATGAACAGCGTGCCCGCACTTACGGTCGTATTTCCGGAGCCGGAATTGCTGCCGCTAAGAACCAGCGCCCCGGCGCTCACAGTAGTGCCTCCCGAATAGTTGTTGTTCCCCGACAGCGTCGTCGTTCCGGTTCCGACTTTGTAAAAGTCGGCTGAACCCGTCAGAACGCCCGCAAAAGCAGTGCTCGAATTGTTGCCGCCGCAAAACAGACGGTATCCCAGCGATATTGTTCCACCCGAGCCGGAAAGGGATCCGATATATTGATTGCCGTTAGCCAGCAGCATCGTGGCTCCGGGTTGAACCGTTACCGCGGAATTCATCCCGAGCGCGTAATACGGGTAGGTTGTAATGAGCGTTCCGGATTGAACCAGAATCGCGCCGGTATAACCGCTGGAGCCGGCAAGCGTGAGTGAGCCGCCGCCATTCACGAGCATGGTTCCCGAGCCGCTAAGGGCGCTGCTGCTGGTTCCGCTGCCCGCGAGATCGAAAGCAAGCGTGGCATTGTTGGTGATGTTGCCCGCAAGCGAGCCGTCCTGGCCGGGTGTCCCCGTCCCAAGCTGCAAGACACCGTTGCTGATTGTCGTGCCGCCTGTGATATTGCTGGAGCCGGTCAGAATCTGCGTGCCAGTGCCGGTCTTGACCATTGCGATAGCGCCCGCCCCGCTCAAGATCGAACCGGAGAAAGTTCCGGAACCGTTGTTGGCGCCAATGGTGAAGCTTCCGCCGCCAGCCCAGTTCTTGGATACTGTGCCCGTTCCCAGCAACGCATCGACGGTTACAGTCCCGTCCCAAACGTCAAAGGTCGCGCCGGCATCCACCTGAAGCGAGGCGCGGTTTGCACTCCACGCGACGCCCGATCCGTAATCGTTGCGCAGGGTGCCGCCCTTCACCCAGATGAGGCCGCCCGTCATGGCAATGCTTGGGGATCTGGCGTTGCCGGAAATCAGGACGGTTCCCGTTCCAGATTTGATCAGTGTCCCCGAGCCTGTAACCGCGAGGCTGCCGGCATTCAGGTTGAGGTTGGAGGCGCCCGAATAGCTTAACTCCGTCGTTCCGCCAACGGCCAACCCCGTGGCGTTAATGCTGCTGGAAAGAATCGAAAGCACCAAGTCGCTGGTTGAGGTCGTTGACACTGTTCCGCTGACGCCGACCCCGTAATTCGTCAGGGTCAGCGTTCCGCCGTTCACGGTGAGACTTCCCGCGCCGGAGACCGCTCCGGAAAGGGTTTGCGCGGACGGCAAAGCGAACACCAGGGTGCCGCCGCTAACAGTGGTCGCTCCCGTATAGCTGCAGGAACCTCCCAGAGCAACCGTGCCGGCTCCGATCTTGGTCAAGCCGCCGGTATTGGTGCTGTCGATGTTCACGCCAATGGTGAAGCTCTGGCCGTTGCTGTCCAGGGAAATCGCCGAGGAACTGTTCTGAATCGGATTGGCCAAGGTTGCGCCGATGGCTCCGGTCCCAAACTGGAGGGTGCCGCCACGGAAGGTGAGTACGCTGCCGGCAGGCAGCGAGTTGGCGCTGCTTTCCACGAGCGTACCGGATGCGATGGCGGTGGAGCCCGAATAACTGTTGCTGCCGCCCAGCAGCAGGCTGTTGGCCCCGGCTTTGACCACGCCGATACCGCCCCCGATGTTGCTGTTGTAAGTTCCGCTCAGATTGGTCGTATCGAAGCCGAGGGAGGCGCCCGCGGCGAAGGCCGGTTCGTTGGCGGCCAGCAGGCTGTCGACCTGAGCGCTCGTCCAATCGCTCGCCCCGCCATAATTCACAACCAGCGTTCCGCCGTTATTGACAGCCACTCTGCCGGCGGTATCGGAACCGGGCAGGGACTGCGTTCCAGACGCCTGCAAGGTGCCGCTGTTGACGGTCGTGAGACCGGTATAAGTGTTCGAGCCGGTCAGTATGAGCTTGCCGGCGCCTGTCTTGGTGATTCCACCGTCCGGCGTCGACCCAAGGTTGCTGTCGTGAACCATTGGCGCGCTAATGCCGAGGTTGTAAGCGGCTCCCGGCAGGTCAATAGTCCCGCCGCCGGATTGCACGACAATCTGGCCAGCTGTCCCCGCCAACGTGTTGTTGCTGACAAACACACCGCCGCTAGTCAGCGATTGCAACGTGCCGCCGTTGAGGTTCAGTGCGCAATTGGTGTCGGCGCCCTGCTGGGCTTGTCCCGTGCCGATTCGCAAGATGCCGCCATCGAGGTTGTAAGTTGACGAAGCGACTCCAGCGCCTGGTGAACCGATGAAGATGGCGCCCACATTGACCAAACCGCCGGATTGGTTCACCGTGGCAACGGTTCCGGCCGCTTTGCCGAGGTATAAGCGGGAGGTGCTGGTAATTTGCGCATTATCCTGGACGTTGAGGGTCAACTGGGTGGTGCCGGTTGTGAGAAAGTTCCAATCCGAGTTGATCTGGAGGACGCCGTTTCCACGAACCGTAAGGGTTGGAGAGTTTGAGGTCCCGCCGTTGGTCAGCGTTCCCGCCGAAACAGCGGTACCGGTGATGTCCAGCGTGCCGCCGCCGATCGTCACATTTCCGTATCCTCCCGACCCGGTGAATGCCAGAGTGCCCGCGCCGAGCTTGACTGGAGAATTTCCAGAAGCGACCCCGCCGATGGACAGGGTTCCTGAAACCACCGTGACAGAGGAAGCGCCCCCGTTGGTCGCGAGGTTGTTTCCGAAGCTGAGGTTGTTGGTTCCCAGAAAGGTGAAATTCCCGTTCCAGCCAATCGGGTTGGCGCCCGCGATGGTGAGGGGCGCACCGGTGACATTGTCGATGGTCGCTCCGCTGTACATCGTCAACGTGCCCGACCCCAGCGCATTGGCATTTCCGATGAGCAAGGCGCCGGCATTGACGTAGGTGCCTCCGGTATAATTATTGCTTCCCGTCAGTAACAGTGTGCCCGAGCCTGACTTCGCGATATTATACCCGCCGCTAATCGGGCCGCCGACGGTCAGGGTGCTGGCGTTCACGGTCACTGTCGGGCTGACACCCAGGGTCACCGGCTCGGCGCCGAGGTTGAGGCTGTTGCTTCCCGCAAAAGTGAAGCTGTAAAGCCATGACTGCGGATTGTTCGCCAGGGTAAGCGGTCCGCCGCTGGTGTTGTCAATGGTTCCCGCGCCGACGGTCGTCAGCGTGCCGGATCCGAGGGCATTGGCGTTGTTAATCGCCAGGGTGCCCGATGCGCTCACGATTGTGTTGCCCGCGCCGCTATTGCTGCCTGTGAGCACCAATGCGCCGGCGCTTACCGTTGTGTTTCCGGAGTAACTATTGTTGCCGGTCAGCGTCAACGTTCCCGCGCCGGCTTTGGCAAGGCTGAACCCGCCCGTGATCGCACCGCCCGCCGTTAGGCTGCCGGAAGTGACGGTCACTGTGGGAGAAGCGCCCAGAGCCACCGATCCGGCTCCGAGATCGAGGCTGTTGCTTCCGACAAAGGAAAAGGAAGAATTCCACGCCTGCGGATTGTTCGCCAGAACGACCGGAGCGCCGCTGGTGTTGTCCAGTCCGCCGCCCGCGATAATCAACGTGCCCGTGCTGAGCGCATTGGGATTGTTAATGGCCAGGATGCCGTTGCTTACGGTTGTGTTTCCGGCGTAGCTGTTGCTCCCGCCCAGCGCAAGAGTGTTTGCGCCGGCTTTGCTTAGTCCGAAATTGCCGGCGATGTTTGAATTGTAAGTTCCGCTCAGGTTGGTGGTGTCGAAGCCAAGGGTCGAACCGACTGCAAACCCGGCGCCGTTGGCCGCCAACAAGGCGTCGACCTGAGTGCTCGTCCAATCGGCTGCGCCGCCATAGTTCACAGTGAGCGTAGAGCCTCCGGCAACGGTCAAGAGACTTGAGATGCTGCTTCCCGGGAGAGCTTGTGCTCCAGTGGCCTGCAACAACCCGCCATTGACAGTCATCGCGCCGGAAAACGTGTTGGTCCCGGTGAGAATCATTGCGCCCGTGCCCGTCTTGGTCAGGCCGAAGCCGCCGCCGATCGCCCCGCCGACGGTCAGCGTTCTGGCGGAAACTGCAATCTGGCGGTTTGACCCCAGAGTCACCGCGCCAGTGCCCAGGTTCAGGTTGTGGATCGATCCAGCGTACGTAAAGTCACCGTTCCACGCTTGCGGATTGTTGCCGCTCAGCGTGATGTCCGCCGCGCTGGTGTTATCGAGCGTTCCGCCACCGATCGTGAGCGTTCCCGACCCGAGCGCCGCGGCATTGCCCATGTTCAACTGACCGGACGAAAGCGTTGTTCCCCCGCTGAAACTGCTGGACCCGGACAGCGTTTGCGTCCCTGTGCCGGTCTTGGTCAGGCTGCCCGCCCCGCCCAAGGTCCCGGAGTATGAACCGGAATAGTTGCCGTTGCCAACGGTCAGCGCCACCGCGTTTGCGCCGTTGTCGGCCAGGGTGAGAGCGGTGCTGCCGGCGAGCGCGCCAAAGGTAAAAGAGTGAGAGGGAACGCTGGTTGCGTCGAAGACGAGCGCCCCGGCGCCGCCGGCCACAATGCTGTTTTGCAACGCCTGGCCATTGGCCAGTTTCAACGTGCCGGACGTCACGGTTGTGGTGCCGGAGAGCGTGTTCGCGGCGGACAGGGTCAGCATCCCTTTGGTGGCGTTGGAATCGTTGAGCGTAATGCCGCCGATGTTGCTGCTGTCGAGAACGCCGCCAAAAGTTATGCTCTGGGCATTGGTGTCGATAACGATCGCCCCAGTGCTGTTCTTGATTCGCGATGAATAGTCAGCCGCGGCGCTGGCTGCCGAAAATTGCAGGGTGCCGCCGTTGAACACGATATTGCCGCCGTAGCCCAGCGCGCCGCCAATTGCCGGGATATCGGCGCTGCCGGCGTTGATCGTGCCGGCGTTGATGTTCGTCGGACCTGTGTAGGTGTTGGTTGCGGTGAGCACCAGTTTACCCACGCTGGTCTTGGTAAAGCCACCGTCGGCTGTCCCTCCCAAAGTCGAGTCGTGGGCAAGCAGCGCGCCGACGGTGAAGGTAAGCCCGCTTGCGACGTCGAGCGTGCCGCCATTGGCCTGGACGACGATCTTGCCCAATACGCCCCCCGTTTGAGTGTTGGCGCTGTTCAGCGTGGCGCTGTTGCTGGCATTCTGAAGGGTGCCTCCGTTCAGGTTCACCAACGAATTCGAATCGAGGACATCCGTGTTCGCCGTCAACTTCAAAATGCCGCCGGAGAGATTGTAGGTTGCCGAGACATTGGTGGCCGAGGAGCCCGACGAGTTCAGGTCAAAGACACCCGCGGTGAAGAGACCTCCGGTCTGGTTGATGACCCCGGTAACATTGGACGCTTTACTCAGAAATGCCCGACCGCAACTGAAGGTAGCGTTGTCCGAAACGTTCAAGGTCATGAGATACGGATTCCCGGCGCTTCCCCCGGTATTGAGAAAATTAAAGTCTCCGGTAATGGAGAATGTGCCGTTCCCGTGAACGTTGATGGTTGTCGCATTGGCGCCCTGCCCCCCCACCAAATTCCAGCCTGCGTTGGAGGTTGCAAACGAACCGCTGACGTCCAGCGTTCCCGCGTTCATGTTAAGGCTGATGTTTGGCGTGTTAACGGTGCTTCCGGTGAGATAGAGAGTTCCAATGCCGCTCTTGGAGATAGTGACCGTGTTGGAAGTTCCCGCGGGGATCGAAATCGGGCCGCCGTAAGTCGTGCTGGCCTGGCCGTTGGTGTCAAAGGTGAGAGCTTGACCGCCGTAGATCGAAATCGTTCGATTCGACGCGATGCCGCTGACCGCCGATCGCAAGGTCGTCGATCCCACAATATTGATGGGGGCCGTTCCCGAACCGAGCGCATTGACGTTACCGAGCATGAAAGCTCCGCCGCTCAAGTCGATCGGCCCCGTAAATGAATTGCTTCCGCCCAGCGTTACCGTATTGCCGCCGTAACGCTCGAACCCGGAGCCGTTGTTGTCCAAAATCGACGAGTTAATCGTAAAATTATAACTGGAGGCCCCGGGGATCCATAGGTTCTTTCCGCTCGCGGCCTGGATCGCGCCCCCGGTAATCGTTTCAGTGGACGCCGAGTTGCTGATGATACCGCCGGACTGAATCGTGCTGGTCCCGGTGATCGTCAGCGTCAACCCTGAGCCGTTAAAGCGGATGCTCTGCGTGTCGCCGGAATACGTTCCACTAGCAGTGAGGGTTGTGTTGGACCCGGAGGCGAAGGCGTTGGTAATGTAGGCTGGCGCGGCGATGGTCCCCGCGGCGGCTTTCACGAAATCGGTGTTGTTAATCGTGGCGTCGATGAGGATGTCGTTCGCGCTCACGCCGCTGTTGGTCACGTTAACTCCGGTTGAGTCGGTCGGCGCGTTGGTGAATGAAACGGTGCTGGCGCCGAAGGCGATGTACCCGCCCGAGCCATGGGCGTACACAGAGGAAGCGCCACCGGCGAAACTGAGGGCGCCGGCGACCGCGGAGTTGTTGATAACATCGACCCCGGAGCTTAGAACGAGGCCGGCAAAGGCCTGGGTGCTGGTTCCGGTGGAGGGCTTGGTGAGGGTGAACGTTCCCGCGCCTGACACTCCGCCCAGCGTCAGCGTGGCGGCGCTGTTGATGCGGCTGGTTGTAACGGCGTCGCCCGTGGACCCGGAGACCAGGGTGGCCCCTGTGATTGCAAGGCTGGAGGTATTCACCAGCGCGCCAACGCCCGCGATCGTCAGCGTGCTTCCCATCACCGTGGTCGCTCCTGAATAATCGCTGGAAGCGTTGATCGTGACATTGTTGGTAGTCAGCAGGTTCCCCGCGCCGGTGATATACAGCGTGTTGCCGCCATTGTTCACCGCTCCCGAAACGGTCAGGGTCTTTCCTGAAGCAATGCTCCAGGTGTTGTTTGCGGTCAGGTTGACGATCGAGCCGATGGTGCCGCTGCTGTTGAGATGCTGTTGAGAGTCAGGCCCGCCGCCAGACCCAGGGTGCCGCTGGAAACCGTGTAAATCCCGCTCGTCGGCGCGTTGAAGGTGATGCTGTTGACGGCCAGCGAACCGGAAACAGTGGCGGTTCCCGCGGCGCCGTTGTTGTTTCCGATGACGGCATCGTAGCCATTCGTCCAGACGGCATCGGTGGATCCATTCCACCATTGGGCGGCCGAGGAGCTCCAGGTTGCGCCGCCGTCGGTAACGCCGGTCGTCGCGCCGTTGGCGTCCCAGGTGACGGTGACCGCGTGCGAGACCTGGGGCATGAGCGATGCTGCAACGAGGGCTGCCAAGCCTTGACCGCGCCCGAGCCAAAGCTTTGGACACGGCATGCGCAAGGCGCTTGCGCGTGCCTTCTTTCGAGAAAAGAGGAGGGAGGAAAGGGAGGTTTTCATATGGAGGATGTTTGGATTTTCAGCGTTTCAGGGATTGATAACGCCAGTCCGAAAATGGACTGATCTTGCGGTGTTGTCCAGTTTTTTTCTTAAATCCGTATTTTTTCTATCGCCTCCCCGCGCACGTCGTTTCGAAGAGAATTCCCGTCTTTGGCGGGGCGAAGACCCAGTTGACTCAGGCCTCGAGAAGACAACTTTCCCAACAGAGGCGTTCCGGGCGTACCATCAAAAGCGTGCCGATCAATACCTGGTATGGTATACTAAGCCATTCTGACCTCTTCTGGAAAGAACGGCCGAATTGAAGAATGAAAATGAGCCCAACTTTTCGGGACGGTCCGAAATGGATGAACCCAAAACGGCAGAGGAGGCTCGTGGACTGCGGTGAAGTGCCCTTTCCATTAACCACAAATCCGAAACCGAGCACGGACACCGGAGCGGCCCATATTATTTTGTCATCCTGAGCTTGCGAAGGATCTCACGGCAGGCCAGTTGGCGTTATGTCACTATTAACCGTTCTCGAAGCTGACAGCGCCGGCCCGATGAGCGGTCCGTCCCGAGTACGTGCCGACTGAAACGAACGTCGGGATCGCCTCGTGAGATTCCTTCGACAGACTCAGGACAGGCTCTTCGCAAGCTGCCAATGAACCTGCCGGAAAAACGGGGCGTTCGGGAGCGGGAATCCGGGGAGCACACGCGCCCTCGCGTGTTGGCGTCGGCGCCCTCGCCGACGCGAACTTTTTTGCGCTGCCGACGCGATCAGCCGCGAAGATGCCTTTGGCGAGGGCGCCAAAGGCCACACGCGAGGGCGCGTG
>Ga0316219_1001077_pt1 | contig 32035 bp, 39 predicted proteins | sample TBH18003PmetaG_FD_203635 | JGI IMG/M metagenome (GOLD analysis project Ga0316219, IMG submission 203635) | Freshwater microbial communities from Trout Bog Lake, Wisconsin, USA - TBH18003P | ecosystem: Environmental > Aquatic > Freshwater > Lake > Hypolimnion/Profundal zone | place: USA...
ACGACCTCTACCGCCGCGTCATCAACCGCAACAACCGGTTGAAGAACCTGATGCAGCTGAAGACGCCCGACGTCATCATTCACAACGAAAAGCGCATGCTGCAGGAAGCCGTTGACGCGCTCTTCGACAACGGCCGCCACGGCCGCCCCGTCACGGGCGCCGGCAACCGTCCGCTGAAGTCGCTCTCCGACATGCTCAAGGGCAAGCAGGGCCGCTTCCGCCAGAACTTGCTCGGCAAGCGCGTCGATTACTCCGGCCGCTCCGTCATCGTCATCGGTCCCGAGCTCAAGCTCAACCAGTGCGGCCTGCCCAAGAAGATGGCGCTCGTCCTCTTCGAGCCGTTCATCATCCGCCGCCTCAAGGAACTCGGCTTCGTGCACACCGTCCGCGGTGCCCGCAAGATGATCGAGAAAAAGTCCCCGGAAGTCTGGGACATCCTTGAGGAGGTCACCAAGGGCCACCCGGTGCTGCTCAACCGCGCGCCGACGCTCCACCGTCTGTCCATCCAGGCGTTTGAACCCGTCCTCATCGAGGGCGAGGCCATTCGCGTCCACCCGCTCGTCTGCACCGCCTACAACGCGGACTTCGACGGTGACCAGATGGCCGTGCACGTGCCGCTTTCCCTCGAGGCGATCATGGAGTGCAAACTCCTCATGATGGCGACGTCGAACATCTTCTCGCCGTCCTCGGGCAAGCCCATCCTCACGCCGTCGCAGGACATCGTCCTCGGCGCCTATTACCTCACCATCGAGCCGCGCAAGAAGCCCTCGAAGCATGAGCGCGTGCCGGTCCTCAGCGGCCTCCAGGAAGTGCTCTTCGCGGTCGCCGATGGCGCCCTCAAGAAGCACGATTGGGTCGATGTCCCCAACCCGGACTTCGGTCGCGAGACCGTCTACGGCAAGGGGGACAAGAAGACCTTCCGCACCACCGTCGGCCGCGTGATCTTCAACCAAATCTGGCCGAAGGAGCTGGGTTTCGTGAATTTCCCCGTGCCGAAGGCCAAGCTCGGTGACCTCATCCTCAACACCTACAAGGTCGCGGGCGAGATCATCACCGTCGAGACCCTGGACAAGCTCAAGGAGCTCGGCTTCCAGACCGCCATGCAAGCGGGCATCTCGATCGGCATAGATGACATGATCATCCCCGAGTCGAAGAAGGAAATCGTCGCCGACTCCCGCAAGAAGATCGCCGAGGTCGAGGCCCAGTTCAACAAGGGCATCATCACCGACGGCGAGCGCTACAACAAGGTCGTCGACATCTGGACCGGCGCCACGGACAAGATCGCCAAGGAGGTCTTCGCCAAGCTCGAGAACAATGACGGCAAGACCGAGGTTAACCCGGTCTACATCATGATGGACTCCGGCGCCCGCGGTAACAAACAGCAGGTCCGCCAGCTGTGCGGCACCCGCGGCCTCATGGCCAAGCCGTCCGGCGAAATCATCGAGCGGCCCATCCTGTCCTCGTTCCGCGAGGGCCTCACCGTCCTCGAGTACTTCATCTCCACCCACGGCGCCCGCAAGGGTCTCGCCGACACCGCCCTCAAGACCGCTGACGCCGGCTATCTCACCCGCAAGCTTTGCGACGTGGCGATGGACGTCATCATCGCCGAGGACGATTGCGGCGCCCGCGACGGCGTGTGGAAGAAGGCCATTTACGAGGGCGACGACGAAATCGTCGGCCTCAAGGAACGCCTCATCGGCCGCTTTTCCAGCGACGATGTCACGAACCCGATCAATCCCTCCGAGGTCCTCGTCGGTTCCGGCGAGCTCATCACCGAGGAAATCGCCGCCAAGGTCGACGAGATGGGCATCGAGCGCGTTAAGGTCATGTCGCCGCTCACCTCGACGAGCAAGAACGGCATCGACGGCAAATCCTACGGCATCAATCCCGCCACCAACAAGGTCGCGAAGATCGGTGACTCGGTCGGCATCATCGCCGCCCAGTCCATCGGCGAGCCCGGCACGCAGCTCACCATGCGCACGTTCCACATCGGTGGCGTCGCGTCCGGCGGCTTCAAGACGCCCGAAATCCGCGTCCGCGCGGCCGGCACGGTGAAATACCGCGGCCTCCGCCTCGTGGAAACGGCCGACGGGGCCAACATCGTCCTCAACAAGACGGGCACGATCCAGATCCTCGACGCCGACGAAAAGGAACTCGAGACCTACAACATCGTGGTCGGCTCCTTCTTGCACGTCGGCGACGGCGCCAGGATCGAGAAGGGCGCGGTCCTCGCGCAGTGGGATCCGTACAACATTCCCGTGCTCTCCGAAAAGGGCGGCACGCTCGTGTTCAAGGACATGATCCCCGGTGTCACGGTGAAGCGCGAACTCGACGAATCGTCGGGCCGCATCGCCACCGTCGTCATCGAGCACAAGGAGGATCTCAATCCCCAGGTCGAAATTCGCGACGCCAAGAACAAGCCGCTCGCGGCCTATTCCATCCCCGTCGGCGCACAGATCGCGGTCAACGAGGGCGACACCATCGCCCCCGGCGCGCTGCTCGCCAAGACGCCCCGCCAGGCGTCGAAGACCAAGGACATCACCGGTGGTCTCCCCCGCGTGGCCGAGCTGTTCGAAGCCCGCCGCCCGAAGGAAGCCGCTGAAATGTCCCGCATCGACGGCATCGTCGGCTTCGAGGGCACTGTCCGCGGCAAGCGCAAGCTCGTCGTGAAGAACGAGGAGACCCAGCAGGAGGAAGAGCATCTGATCGCCACCGGCCGCCACATCATTGTGCAGCCCGGCGACGTTGTGCACAAAGGCCAGCACCTGACCGAAGGCGCCGCCGACCCGCACGAGATCCTCGAAATCCTCGGGCCGTCCGCGCTCTACGACTTCCTCATCTCGCAGGTGCAGGAGGTCTACCGTCTGCAGGGCGTGACGATTAACGACAAGCACATCGAAATCATCATCCGCCAGATGCTCCGCAAGGTCCGCATCACCGATCCGGGTGACACCGAAAACTTCTGGGGCGAGCAGGTGGACCGCTCGGCGTTCCTGATTGAGAACAAGCGCATCGAGGAGGCCGGCGGCAAACCCGCCGAGGCCGAGCCGATCTTGCTTGGTATCACGAAGGCCTCGCTCGAGACCGAGAGCTTCCTCGCGGCCGCCTCCTTCCAGGAGACGACCCGCGTCCTCACCGATGCCTCGACGCTCGGCAAGGTGGATATGCTCAAGGGCTTCAAGGAAAACGTCATCATGGGTCACATGATTCCGGCCGGCACCGGCATGCCGAGCTACGCGCGACTCAAGATCACACTGCCCTTCGGCGCCGAACTCCCCGTGGAGGAACAGAAGGCCACCGAGGCCAGCTGAGCGATCGATTACGTCTTATCCGAAGCCGCGACCCGCAAGGGTCGCGGCTTCTTTTTTGGCAGGGTGGGCGGGCACGCCTGCCGCGCCCAAGGCTCGGCGAAGGCGGGCCCCTTGCCTGCATGCGGCGCAGCAGGACTTCTCCCAACTTGTTCGCCCGGAGACGAATGAAGTTGTGACGGACTTGGCCCTCTCCATTACGGGTCGGGCATATGAAGAATCCAGCCGTGGGTGGGGGTAGACTGCGGAAACTGCTGGCCTTGGTCGTGGTCGCGACTCCTTGGATCCTGAAGGACCAACTTGCCACCGCCCTGGACGAAAATGCCCGCGAAGCGCAGGAGGTGCTGATCGAGGAGAACAACCAGGAGCAGGCCAAGGAGCAGGGGCAGGAGCAGAGGGAGATGATCCAGCGGCTGGCCCGGATCGAGACCGAGCAGATGCGGGCTGGCCGGGAGAATCGAAGCACCGAAGTCGCCCAGAAGGAAGCGCAGGAGGAAATGGAAAATCAGCTCGCGGAGGCCCATGCGATGAGGGAAAGCGTGAGGAACTTCGAAATGCTGCAATCCAAGGTCGCCCTGACCGACGCCGATAGCGCAAAAGTGAACGCCGCGATGAGCGAGGCGGAGGCCGCAGCGACGGCCCTCGAACAGCACGCCCGCGGGATTGCAGGCGTCGATCCGGGGACTTTTCCGGAAACTTGGGACACCGCCGAGGAACATATGCACGATGCTTTTCAAACGCTCCTCGACCAGGCGGAAAAGGACCGGGATTCCAGTGCGAGTGCCGCGCAGTGGGCGCGCGTCGTCGCTTGGTCCGTGACCCTGCTGGCCGCCGCGATGATGGGTGATTGGAAAAAAGTCTTTGGCCTCGGTGGCGGGACCGACGACAAGAGCGCCGGCGCGCCGGCATCCTGAAGACGGGTGGGTGTCCTCTGCGCTGGCGGACAATGCCTTCGCCGCTTGACCCGGATACGGGGTAAGGCTGTTCCTCGTTACCCTGTAGGCCCTGAACGGGGGGCGGGGAGGGGAAGGGCGCGGCATGACCTCGCCCCTGCGAGCTGGGCTGGGCGTTTTCGCCGGTCGGTGACCCGATTTAACGTCAAAACCGGGGATTCCGCTTGAGTTTCACGCTGCGACCGTGATTTTCGCCCCTCCTTTTTCTCTGCCGCGTATCGCCAGCCCCTCGGCTGAACGACGCACTTATTCTCTCCGGCCGGGGCTAAATCCCGGATTCGGCGAAAACCTTCCCCTTTTGGCCAGAAAGTTCTTGCCGAGCTTTTGGCACTTGGTAGCTTTTTCCTCTTTTCCCTAATTTCCACTCTACAAACCTCACATGCCGACCATCAACCAACTCGTGCGCAAAGGCCGCCGCAAGGTGCGCACCAAGTCGAAATCCCCGGCGCTTGACGGTAACCCGTTCCGCCGCGGTGTCTGCGTGCAGGTCATGACCCGCACCCCCAAGAAGCCGAACTCCGCCATCCGCAAGGTCGCCAAGGTCCGCCTCACCAACGGCAATGAAGTCATTTCCTACATCCCCGACGAGGGCCACAACCTGCAGGAGCACTCGATCGTGCTCGTGCGCGGCGGCCGCGTGAAGGATCTCCCCGGCGTGCGCTACCATATCGTTCGCGGGACCCTCGACGCCACCGGCGTCGAGAAGCGTCGCCGCAGCCGTTCCAAATACGGCGTCAAGCGCCCGAAGCCCGCCAAGTAAACCGTTCTTTTCCAGACCACATTCGCCATGTCACGCCGCCACAGAGCTGAAAAACGCCAAGCCGTTCCCGATATCCGTTACAAGAGCCCGCTCGTCGCGCACTTGGTCAATGTCATCATGCAGGACGGCAAGAAGAACCTTGCCCAGCGCATCGTCTACGGTGCCTTCGAGAAAGTGTCCGAGAAGCTCGAGAAGGGCGACCCGGTGGACCTCCTCCTCGGCGCGCTCGAGAACGCCCGCCCCCGCCTCGAGGTGAAGAGCCGCCGCGTCGGTGGCGCCACCTACCAGGTGCCGATCGAAATTTCGTTTGAACGCCAGGAGAGCCTCGCCCTCCGCTGGATCGTCGCCGCCGCCGGCACCCGCAAGGGCGTGCCCATGCGCGACGCCCTCGCCGCCGAGATCATCGATGCCTACAACAACACGGGCACGGTCGTGAAGAAGAAGGAAGACACCCACAAGATGGCCCAGGCCAACCGCGCCTTCGCCCACCTCCGCTGGTAATCCAGCAATTAGCCGTTTCCGCGACCATGTCCGCTGCTCCCACCATTTCCGTCGTCACCGACAAGGCGAAGATCTCGCCGGCCAACGCCAAGGACCGCCCGTTCCCGCTCGAATGGACGCGTAACATCGGCATCGCCGCGCACATCGACGCCGGCAAGACCACGACGACCGAGCGCATTCTTTTCTACTCCGGCGCCGTCCACAAGATGGGCGAGGTCCACGAGGGCACCACGGTGACCGACTGGATGGAACAGGAGCGCGAGCGCGGCATCACGATCACCGCCGCCGCCATCTCCTGCGCCTGGAACGCTTCCTGGGGCCCCTGGAAGGGCATCAAGCAGCGCATCAACATCATCGACACCCCCGGCCACGTGGACTTCACGGCCGAGGTCGAGCGCTCCCTCCGCGTCCTCGACGGCGCGGTCGCCGTGTTCGACGCCGTTGCCGGCGTGCAGCCCCAGTCCGAGACCGTCTGGCGGCAGGCCAACAAGTATCACGTCCCGCGCATCGCGTTCATCAACAAGATGGACCGCGTCGGCGCCAATTTCTTTCACTGCATCGACGACATCCGCAACAAGCTCAAGGCGAACGCCCACGCGATCTTCCTCCCGATCGGCAAGGAAGAGGGCTTCTCCGGCCTGATCGACCTCGTGCAGAACGTGGCGTACAGCTTCGAGGAAGATCCGAAGGACCTGCTTGGCATGAACCCCGTGACGATGCCGATCCCGGAAAACCTGGTCGCCCAGGCCAAGGAATACCGTGAGAAGTTGATCGAGGCCGTCTGCGACTTCGACGATGTCATCGCCGACAAATACCTTTCTGGCGCGGAGATCACGGTGCCGGAACTGATGCTCGGCGTCCGTAAGGCGACGATCTCCCTGAATTTCACCGGCGTGATTCCCGGCTCCGCGTTCAAGAAGAAGGGCGTCCAGCGCCTGCTCGACTGCGTCGTGAATTACCTCCCGAACCCGATCGATGTGCCGCCCATGAAAGGGCAGGACTCGGACGGCAAGGAAGTCGAGGCCATCGTCGACGACAAGGCCAAGATGGCCGGCCTCGCGTTCAAGCTCTGGAACGACCCGTTCGTCGGTAAGATCGTTTTCTTCCGCGTTTACACCGGCAAGCTCCCGAAGGGCATGTCGCTCTACAACCCGCGCACCCGCCGCAGTGAGCGCGTTTCCCGCCTCGTGCTCATGCGCGCGATGGACCGCGAGGAAATCGACACGGCCTTTTCGGGCGACATCTGCGCGCTGGTCGGCGTCAAGGACGTCATCACCGGTGACACGCTGTGCGACGAGGATTTCGATATCCGTCTCGAGCCGCCGTCCTTCCCCGAGCCCGTCATCTCGATGTCCATCGAGCCGAATTCCAAGGCCGACCAGGAAAAGATGGGCACCGCGCTCCAGCGCCTCGTGGCCGAGGATCCGACCCTGCGCGTTTCGACCGATCCCGACAGCGGCCAGACGATTCTTTCCGGCATGGGCGAGCTCCACCTCGACATCATCCGCGACCGCATGAAGCGCGAGTTCAAGGTCGAGGCGACCTCGGGCAAGCCGCAGATCGCGTACCGCGAGACCGTCACGAAGGCCGCCGAGGCCGAGGGCAAGTTCATCCGCCAGTCGGGTGGCAAAGGTCAGTACGGCCACGTCTGCATCACGATTGAGCCGAATGAAAAGGGCAAAGGCATCGAGATCCTCGACGAGATCGTCGGCGGCGCCATCCCGAAGGAATTTATCAAGCCCTCGATCGCGGGCGTCATGGAGGCCTGCAACAACGGCACCGTCGCCGGTCACCCGGTGGTCGATGTCATTGTTAAGCTCGTCGATGGTTCGTTCCACGAGGTCGACTCGTCCGAACTCGCGTTCAAGATGGCCGGCATCTTCGCCTTCAAGGAGGCGATGAAGAAGGCCAACCCGATCCTGCTCGAGCCCATCATGGGCGTCGAGGTCACCACGCCCGAGGATTACCAGGGCGACCTCGTCGGCGACATCAACCGCCGCCGCGGCAGCATCAGTGGCATGGAGAACAAGGCCGGCGCGTGCATCATCACCGCCACCGTCCCGCTCGAGATGCTGTTCGGCTACGTCACCGACATCCGCTCCCTCTCGAAGGGCCGCGCCAGTGCCTCCATCACCCCGTCCCATTTCGAGCAGGTCCCGAATTCGCTGCTCGCCAAGATCGTCGAGTCCTCCACCAAGGCCCCGGCCCGCACCTAACCCTCGTTCTTTGTCCCCATGAAAGGTCAACGCATCCGCATCAAACTCCAGGGCTACGACTATCGCGTCATCGATCAGTCTGCCCTCGAGATCGTCGAGACCGCCAAGCGCTCCGGCGCCCGTGTCTCCGGACCCATTCCGCTGCCCACCCGCATCGAGAAACTTTCCGTCAACCGTTCCCCGCACGTCGACAAAAAGTCGATGGAGCAGTTCGAGACGCGCACGCACAAGCGCCTCATCGACATCATCGAGCCCACCGCCCAGACGGTCGACGAGCTCAAGAAACTCAACCTCCCGTCCGGCGTCGACATCACCATCAACGTCTAAATTTTTTAACTCACAACGTTAGCAGTTGCCTGTGTCCCGCCCCGCGGGACCGCCAGGTTTCGACTAATGTAGGTCGTTAAACGGAAACAATTCCACCTACCACTTAGCCCATGATCTCATCCCTTCTAGGCAAGAAAATCGGCATGACCCAGGTCTACGACAGTGCGAACTGTCTGATCCCGGTCACCGTCGTCGAGGCCGGCCCCTGCGCGGTCGTCCAGGTCAAGACGACGGAAACGGACGGCTACAACGCCGTCCAGATTGGCTTCTCCAAGCAGAAGGCCAAGAACGCTTCCAAGGCCGAGCAGCAGCACGCCGCCAAGGCCGGTCTCACCGACACGCCCCGCGTGCTCAGCGAAGTCCGCCTCACCGCCGCGCCCACGCTCAAGGTCGGTGACATCGTCACCGTCACCGCCTTCACCGAGGGCCAGCTCGTGGACGTCATCGGCGTCACCAAGGGCAAGGGCTTCCAGGGCGTCGTCCGCCGCTGGCGCGTTGCCGGCGGTCCCGCCGCTCACGGTTCCATGTTCCACCGCCGCATCGGCTCGATCGGCATGCGCCAGACCCCCGGCCGCGTCTGGAAGAACCAGCACATGCCCGGGCACATGGGCCAGGAGGCCCGCACCGTGCAGAACCTGCGCGTCGTCAAGATTCTCGCCGACAAGAACCTGATCCTGGTCAAGGGCGCGATCCCGGGCGCGAACGGTGACGATGTCATCGTCCGCTCCGCCATCAAGGGACAGCCGAAAGCCGCGAAAGCCTAACCCGGAGAAATTGCAGCCATGAAACTCACCGTTTTTAATTCCGATGGCACGAGCAGCAGCGAAAAAGATTTCGCCGGCCTGCCCGTGTTTGAGGGCGACAAGGGCCTCCAGGCCGTGAAGGAAGTCATCGTCGCCATCAACGCCAACAACCGCCAAGGCACGCATTCCACCAAGACCCGCGGCGAAGTCCGCGGCGGTGGCAAGAAGCCCTGGCGCCAGAAGGGCACCGGCCGCGCCCGCGCCGGCTCCATCCGCTCGCCCTTGTGGAGCGGTGGTGGTGTCGTGTTCGGCCCCAAGCCGCGCGACTACTCCAAGAAGATCAATGGCAAGGTGAAGTCGCTCGCGTTCAGCCGCGCGCTCTTCGACCGCGCCTCCGCCGGCGAAATCGCCGTGATCGAGGCCTTCGCCGCCCCCGCCGCGAAGACCAAGGCCATGAACCAGGTCGTCACCCGCATCGCGCCCAAGGGCCGCGTGCTCCTCGTTGACGCCCCGTTCGCCGCCGAGACCAGCCGCGCCTCGCGCAACATCGAGCGCGTCTCCCTCCAGGAGGCAGCCAAGCTCAACACCCTCGATCTCGCCCAGTACAAGAAAATCATCGTCAGCACCAAGGCGCTCGAGGCGATCATCGCCCGCGTCACCGGAGGGACCAACTGATGAACGCCAACCAGGTTCTCAAACAGATGCTTCTCTCCGAGAAGTCCTCCAAGCTCAGCTCCGAGCTGGGGCAGTACACCTTCGAGGTGTTCCGCTACGCCAACAAGCACGCCATCGCCGAGGCCGTGGAAAAGACCTTCAAGGTCACCGTCCGCCGCGTGAACGTCCAAAACTATCCCGGTAAGAACAAGAAGAGCCGCACCGGCCGCCCGAGCATGACCTCCGACTTCAAGAAGGCGATCGTGACCCTCAAGGCCGGCGACAAGATCGAGCTCGTCTAAGCGACCGCCCCCGGAGACCACCACCATGCCGATCCATTCCTTCCGCCCGCTCACGCCTTCCGGCCGCTTCACCTCCCTCAACATGGAGAAGGGGCTCTCGAAAGAGCGTCCCCAGCGCGCCCTCACCCGGTCGAAGCACAAGACCGGCGGCCGCAACGTCTACGGCCGCGTCACCTCCCGCCATCGCGGCGGCGGTCACAAGCAGCTTTACCGCATCATCGACTTCAAGCGCGACCTCCTCGACCTGCCCGCCCGCGTGCATGCGATCGAGTATGACCCGAACCGTTCCGCCAACATCGCCCTCCTCGCGTATGCGACGGGCGAGAAGCGCTACATCCTCGCCCCCGAGGGCCTAAAGGTCGGCGCCACCATCGTGACCTCCAACAAGGCCACGACGAATGACTTCCTGGTCGGCAACAACTTCCCGCTGTCGCTCATCCCGCCGTCCACCCTCGTGCACGCGGTTGAGCTCGTCCCCGGTCGCGGCGCCCAGATCGCCCGCGGCGCCGGCACCAGCGCCGAGTTGGTCGCCGTCGAGCACGGCCACGCCCAGTTGAAGATGCCGTCCGGCGAACTCCGCCTCGTGCATGCCAACTGCCGCGCCACGATCGGCAGCATTGGCAACGGCGACCATAACAAGCAGTCGCTCGGCAAGGCCGGTCGCAAGCGCTGGCTGGGCGTCCGCCCGACCGTGCGCGGCGTGGCCATGAACCCCGTCGACCACCCCAACGGTGGCGGCCAGGGCAAGTCCAAGGGTGGTGGCGGCCGCCAGCACCTCGTGTCGCCGTGGGGCCAGCTCGCCAAGGGCTATGTCACCCGCCGCCGGTCGAAGCTCTCGACCAGCATGATTCTCGTCCACCACAACGGCCGCAAACCGCGCGGCAAGAAGTAACCCCGCCCCTTTCGCACCATGGCACGTTCCATCAAAAAAGGCTTCTTCGTCGACTACCACCTGCTCGAGAAAATCGAGAAGGCCACCAAGACCGGCGTCAAGAAACCCATCCAGACCTGGTCCCGCCGCTCGACGATCACGCCCGACTTCGTCGGCCACACGTTCAGCGTCCACAACGGCAAGGTCTTCATCGCCGTCCACGTCTCCGAGAACATGGTCGGCCACAAGCTCGGCGAGTTCGCCCCGACGCGCATCTTCAAGTCGCACGGCGGCATGACGCGCAAGGAAATCTAAACCGCTCCAACCACACCAACTCACCACCCGAAAGGGCAGGGGACCGCACCCGCGGGCCTGCTGCCGCCCTCACCGGAATCTAAACCATCATGGAAGTCCAAGCTCTCACCCGCTACGCGCGCATGTCGCCCAAGAAGATGCGCGAAGTGGCCAACACCATCCAGGGTCGCAAGGCCCCGGAGGCCGTCGACTATCTGGGTCTCATCCCGCGCAAGTCCGCCCGCCTCATCGCCAAGACGCTGAAGAGCGCCATCGCGAACGCCGAGAACAACAACAACCTCTCGGCCGACAGCCTGATCGTGAAGCTCGCCATCATCGAGAACGGTCCCGTCCTCAAGCGCTTCAAGGCCGGCGCCCGCGGCACCGCGATGCCCCGCCGCAAGAAGATGTCCCACATCCGCATCGTCCTCTCCGACGGCAACTCCAACTAAACTTTACCATGGGCCAAAAGACCAATCCCAACGGCTTCCGTCTCGCCGTCCGCCGCAACTGGCAGTCCCGCTGGTTTGCGAAGAAGAAAGACTTTCCCGCGCTCCTCCTCGAGGACCAGGTGATCCGTGAGAAGCTCATGGAGAAGCTCAAGCAGGCGTCCGTGCCGCGCATCTTTATCGAGCGCGCGTCCAACCGCGTCCGCGTCAAGATCTACACCGCCCGCCCCGGCATCGTCATCGGCCGCAAGGGCCAGGAGATTGAGAAGATCAAGGACGAGCTCGCGAAGCTCACCGGCAAGGAAATCCTCCTCGACATCCAGGAAGTGAAGAAGCCCGAGATCGAGGCCCAGCTGGTGGCCGAGAACGTCGCGCTCCAGCTCGAGCGCCGCATCGCCTTCCGCCGCGCCATGAAGAAGGCCGTCGAAATGGCCATGACGCTCGGCGCCGAGGGCATCCGCATCCAGTGCTCGGGCCGCCTCGGCGGCGCCGACATCGCCCGCCGCGAGTGGCAGCGCAAGGGCCGCGTCCCGCTGCACACCCTGCGCGAGAACATCGATTACGGCTTCTTCGAGGCCCACACCGTCTACGGCAAGATCGGCGTCAAGTGCTGGATCTGCAAAAAAGAATCCGACAACAACTGATCCCGCGAAGGAAGAAGGCCGAATGAAGAATTAAGAAGTTCAGACATTCCGACCCTTCCTCTTCTTCCTTCTTAATTCTTACCTCTAACTTTTTTTCACCATGGCTCTCGCTCCCGCCCGCACCAAATACCGCAAATCGCAAAAAGGCTCCCGCGCCGGCAATGCCAAGCGCGGCAACACGCTCGCCTTCGGCGAATTCGGCCTGCAGTCCCTCACCCGCGGTCCCATGACCGGCCAGCAGATCGAGGCCGCGCGCGTCACCATCTCCCGCCACCTCAAGCGCAAGGGGAAGCTCTGGATCCGCGTGTTCCCGCACAAGCCCGTCACCAAGAAGCCTGCCGAAACCCGCATGGGCCAGGGCAAGGGCCCGGTCGAGTTCTACGTCGCCGTCATCAAGCCCGGCGCCGTCCTCTTCGAGCTCGCCGGCGTGCCCACCACCGTCGCCAAGGAGGCCTTCCGCCTCGCCGACGCCAAACTGCCCTTCCACTGCCGCTTCATCGCCCGCGAGGGCGCGGTCGTCTGAGGCCCGCGTAACTTTCCAACCGTTCCCGTCATGACTTCCAAAGAAATCCGCGATCTCGCTCCCGCTGAGATCACCACGAAGCTCCGCGAAATCCGCGAGCAGCTCCTCCAGCTCCGCATGCGCCGCCAGACCGGCCAGGTCGAGAAGACCCACGAGCTGCGCACCCTCCGCAAGGACGTCGCCCGCCTCGAGACGATCCTCAACGAAAAGAAGCGCGCCACCGTCGCCGCCTAACTTAAGGCAGAAGTCAGGAGGAAGAATGAAGCATAAATCTTCCGACCCCTTCCGCATCTTCCTTCTTCTTCCCTCTTACTTCTAATTTTTTCTCCCATGTCTTCCGATACTTCCGCCTCGCGCAACTCGCGCAAAACCCAGATCGGGTTTGTCTCCAGCCGCTCCGGCGACAAGTCCGTCAAGGTCACCATCGCCTACAAGACCCCGCACCCGCTCTACCACAAGGTCGTCAACCGCCAGACCGTCCTCCACGTCCATGACGAGAAGAACGAGACCAAGGTCGGCGACAAGGTCGAGGTCATGGAAACCCGCCCGCTCAGCCGCCTGAAGCGCTGGCGCGTCGTGTCCGTTGTCCAGTCCGCCGTCGCCGACATCGGCGTCGCGATCTCCGAGCAGGATGTCGCCGAGACCGTCCCCACCAAGATCACCAAGGCCTGACGCCTTCCCACCTTCCGCCCCGGAGTACCGCCATGATCCAACTACGTTCCATTCTCGAAGTCGCCGACAACACCGGCGCCCGCAAAGCCGCGATGATCTCCCGCATGGGCCAGATCACCGACACGGCTGGCGTGGGTGACATCATCACCGTCCACATCAAGCAGAGCGCCACCGAGGCCACGGTGAAGAAGGGCGAGGTCGCCAAGGCCGTGGTCGTCCGCACCAAGGCCGCCATCCGCCGCGCCGACGGCAGCTACCTGCGCTTTGACAGCAACGCGATCGTCCTGATCGACGCCACCAACAACCCGCGCGGCACGCGCATCTTTGGCCCCGTCGCCCGCGAGCTGCGCGCCAAGAACTTCATGAAGATCATTTCGCTCGCCCCGGAGGTTCTCTAACATGGCCACGAAATTCCACGTCAAACGCGGCGACGCCGTCGTCGTCATCGCCGGTTCCCACAAGGGCAAGACGGGCAAGATCCTCGAGATCCTCGCCGCCAAGTCCCGCGCCCGCGTCGAGGGCGTCGCGATGATCAAGCGCCACCTCAAGAAGTCGCAGGAGCACCCGCAGGGCACCATCGCCGAGCGCGAGGGCTCCGTGCACATCTCCAACCTCATGCTGCAGGCGACGTTCGACGCCAGCAAACGCAAGAAGCCCACCGCCGCCTGATGTGGCTTGCCAAACCCGTCGCGCACCTGCGTGATTGAACCCTTTTCCCTGCATTTCCTCCCTCTCACTGCCTCCGGGTCGGTAATCCGGTCGCCCTTAAAATGAGCTACACTCCCACTCTCAAAAAACTCTACGCCGAACAGGTCGCCCCTGAGCTGGTGAAGAGCCGCGGCTACAAGAACAAGCACCAGGTCCCGAAGATCCTGAAGATCAACCTGAACACCGGCATCGATGCCGACGCGGACAAGAACCAGATTGCCGACGTCCAGCGTGACATGACGACCATCGCCGGCCAGAAGCCCGTGCTGGCGCGCTCGCGCAAGGCCATCGCCAACTTCAAGCTGAAGCCCAACCAGGTCGTCGGCTGCCATGTCACCCTTCGCGGCAACGCGATGTGGGAGTTCCTCTACCGCCTCCTCGCGGTCGCGCTCCCGACCATCCGCGACTTCCGCGGCACGTCGCCCAAGCTCGACGGCCAGGGCAACTACAACATCGGCATCACCGACTTCACCATCTTCCCCGAGATCACCGTGGAAAACGTGAAGAAGACCATGGGCCTCGACATCACCATCGTCACCACGGCCGACACCGACGACGAGGGTCGTGAGCTGCTCCGCCTGCTCGGCATGCCCTTCCGCCGCACCGAGGTCGCCGCCCCGAAACCCACCGCCGCCTAAACCAATTAAGAAGTAAGAATTAAGAGGGAAGAATCAGAACCAGCCATTTCCCTTCGCACTTCTTCCTTCTGCCCTCTGTCCTCTAACTTCCCAAGTCATGCCCAAGACCTCCGCCATCGAGCGCAATAAGAAGCGCATTCGTCTCGTCGCCAAGTTCGCCGTCAAACGCGCCGAGCTGAAGGCGATCCTGGCCAACCCGGCCACCACCGACGTCGAGTTCTTCGCCGCCCAAAAGAAGCTCGCGAAGCTCCCGAAGAATTCCTCCAAGGTCCGCATCCGCAACCGCTGCTCCATGAGCGGCCGCCCGCGCGCCTACATCGGCCGGTTCGGCGTGTCCCGCATCACCTTCCGCGAACTCGCCGCCGCCGGCAAGATTCCCGGCGTCACCAAGTCCTCCTGGTAAAACCCCTTTCGGCTGCGGGAGTTTATGCGCCCCCCGGCGCATCGGATATGACCCGCCGCCACCGTCCCACCAACATCCACCATGACCGATCCGATCAGTGATTTCCTGACCCGCCTCCGCAATGCGTCGAAGGCTGGTCTCGCCGAGTGCGCTTCCCCGCATTCCAAACTCCGCGAGTCCATCGCCGCGATCCTCAAGTCCGAGGGCTACGTCGCCGACTACAAGGACGGCGTCGACGCCCAGGGCCACAAGACCCTCGTCGTCACGATGAAGTACGTCGCCGGCGCGCCCGCCATCACGGGCATCGTCCGCGTTTCCTCGCCCGGCCGCCGCCTCTACTACGGCTACACCGAGATTCCCCGCGTCCTCAACGGCCTCGGGATCAGCATCCTCTCGACGTCGAAGGGCCTCCTGAAGGATCAAGACTGCCGCCGCTCCAAGGCCGGTGGTGAACTGCTTTGCAACGTTTGGTAACCCGCCGCGCACCATGAGCCGAATTGGCAAACAACCCGTTTTGATTCCCGACAAGGTCAAGGTTTCCGTCACCAACGGCACCGTCCTCGTCGAGGGTCCCAAGGGCAAGGTCTCCAAGGCCTTTGCCCCCGTCGTCAAGGTCACCGTGGCCGACAAGAAGGTCACCTTCGCCCCCACCGAGGAGACGCGCTTCGCGAATGCCATGTACGGCACCGCGCGCTCGATCGTCGCTGGCATGGTCAAGGGCGTGACCGATGGCTACGTCAAGGAGCTCGAGATCCAGGGCGTCGGCTTCAAGGCCAACCTCAAGGGCAAGCAGCTCGACCTCGCCCTCGGCTACTCGCACCCGATCCTGATGGAAATCCCGGAGGGCATCAAAATCACCGTCACCGACCAGACCAAGGTCAAGGTCGAGGGCGCCGACAAGCAGCTCGTCGGGGCCGTCACCGCGGAAATCCGCAGCTACTACCCGCCGGAGCCCTACAAGGGCAAGGGCGTCCGCATCGTCGGCGAACGCGTTCGCCGCAAGGAAGGCAAGACCGTCGCCTAAGGCCACCCATGAATACCATTCGCAAAGCCCAGCTCCTCCAGAAACGCCGGTGGAGAATCCGCAAGAAAGTCAATGGCACCGCCCTCCGCCCGCGCCTCAGCGTGCGCTTCACCACGAAGCACATCTACGCGCAGGCGATCGACGACGACGCCGGCAAGACCCTCGTGTTTCTCGGCACGCTCGCGCCCGAGCTGCGCAAGAAGAAGGTCGCCGCCAACGTCGCCGGGGCCAAGGCCCTCGGTGTCGCCTTCGCCGCCAAGGCCAAGGCCGCCGGCATCGCTTCGGTCGTCTTCGACCGCAACGGCGCCATTTATCACGGTAAAGTCAAAGTGTTCGCCGACGCCGCGCGCGAAGGTGGCCTCCAGTTCTAATCCATGCCCATGAGCACTGAATCTCCTTCCGTCCCCGAGTCCGCCACGCCCCCCGCCGCCACGCCCGCTGCCGAGCCCAAGCCGGCCGCACCCGCGCGTGAAAACCGCGGTGGTCCCGGCGGCAACCGCGGCCCCCGCCGCGACGGCCCCGGTGGCGGCTTCCGCCGCGACGACCGCAACCGCAACAACCGCGACAAGGACCAGGGCGACGGCCCGACGATGATCGAGAAGGTCGTCTTCATCAACCGCTGCGCCAAGGTCGTCAAGGGCGGCCGCCGCTTCAGCTTCTCCGCCCTCGCCGTTGTCGGCGACGGCAAGGGCAAGGTCGGCATCGGCTACGGCAAGGCCAACGAGGTCCCCGACGCCATCAAGAAGGGCACCGCCAACGCCCACAAGAAGCTCGTGAGCGTCAAGCTCAAGGGCGACACCATTCCCCATGACGTCTTCGGCGAATACGACGGCGGCAAGGTCCTCCTGCGTCCCGCCACGACCGGCACCGGCCTCATCGCCGGTGGCGCCGTCCGCGCCGTCCTCGAGGCCGCGGGCGTGAAGAACGTGCTCACGAAGTCGATGGGTTCCAGCAACCACATCGCCGTCGTGCATGCCACGCTCAACGGCCTCCTCAAGCTGCGCCTCGCGGCCGACATCGCGACGCTGCGCACCACCGCCACCGACGCCAGCAAGGTCTAATCCACTTCATCCGAGTCCTGCTCCGCCACCGGCGGGGTGGGGCGCCCCCTCCCAGGAACCATCATGAAACTTCACGAACTCAAGAACGTCGCCGGTGCCATTCACCGCAAAAAGCGCGTCGGCTGCGGCGAAGGCGGCGGCCACGGCAAGACCTCCGGTCGCGGCGGCAAGGGCCAGTCGGCCCGCTCCGGTAGCAGCATCCGCCCCGGCTTCGAAGGCGGCCAGATGCCGCTTTACCGCAAGCTCCCGCACCGCGGCTTCAACAATTACAACCACCGCACCGAGATCGCCGTCCTCAACGTCGGTGACCTCGCGTCCCTCGACACCAAGGTCACCGAGGTCAACGCCGGCGTGCTGGCGTCCAGCGGCCTGATCCGCGGCGGTGAGAAGACGGTCAAGATTCTCGGCGACGGCGAAGTCACGCGCGCCCTGAAGGTCACCGCGGCCAAGTTCTCGGAATCGGCGAAAGCCAAGATCGAGAAGGCCGGCGGCCAGGCCATCGTCGGCTAACGCCTCCTGATTTTCGAATTTCGAATTTCGATTTTCGAGTTCAGACCACCGCAAAAGCCCTTTCGACGCCTCAGAAATCGAAATTCGAAATTCGAAATTCGAAAATTTTCCAATGCTTTCCGCCTTCACGAACTCGATGAAGATCCCCGAGCTGCGCTCGCGGATTCTCTACACGCTGGCGCTGCTCTTCGTGGCCCGCGTCGCCGCGCAAATCGTGCTGCCGGGCCTCGACCCGCACCCGCTGCAGAAGTTCTTCGAGGACCAGACCGCCACCGGCGGCGGCGCCCTCGTCGGCATCCTCGGCATGTTCACCGGCGGCGCCTTGCTCAAGGGCGCGGTCGGCGCGCTCGGCATCATGCCGTATATCAGCGCGTCCATCATCTTCCAGCTCATGACCGCGGTGGTGCCCTCGCTCAGCCGCCTGCAGCAGGAGGGCGACGTCGGCCGCCAGAAGCTCACGCAGTACACGCGCTACGCGACCCTCATCCTCTGCGTCATCCAGGGCACGATGCTCATCCTGTCCCTCGAGCATCCCGACCGCATGTTCCCGGGCTACGACGTGAACGTCTACGGCCCGATCGTGATGGTGGGCAAGATGTCCTTCCTCATCACGTCGGTCATCTTCCTCACGGCGGCCACCATGCTGCTGATGTGGCTCGGTGAGCAGATCACCCAGCGCGGCATCGGCAACGGCGTTTCCCTGCTGATCACGGTCGGCATCCTCGCCGACCTCCCCGGCGCCGCCCGCCAGACCTACCAGCTTTTCTTCCGCCCCGTCGGCACCGGCGCGGGCCTCGGCCTGCCGCAGGCCATCATCATGGTCGGCCTCTTCTTTGCCGTGACCATGGGCATCATCATGGTGGTGCAGGGCCAGCGAAAGATCCCCGTCCAATACGCCAAGCGCGTCGTCGGCAACAAGGTCATGGGCGGCCAAAGCTCCTTCCTGCCCCTCAAGGTGAACTACTCGGGCGTCATGCCCGTCATCTTCGCCAGTTCGATCATGCTGTTTCCGCAGACGATCTTCCGCGTGGCAGGCTCGGCCTGGGACATCAAGTTCCTGCGGGATTTGTCCGACGACTTCATCCGCGGCCACTGGCCGTATTACCTCTGCTACACCGTGCTGATCCTGTTTTTCAGCTACTTCTGGGTGTCGGTCATGTTCAAACCCATCCAGATCGCGGATGACCTGAAGAAATACGGCGGTTATGTCCCCGGCGTGCGTCCCGGCGAGCCGACCGCGCAGTTCCTCGACTTCATCATGACGCGGCTGACGCTCGCGGGCGCGGTTTTCCTGACCGTCATCGCCGTCATGCCTGACTTGATGCTGCACTGGCTCAATGTCCCGCAGCGCATCAGCATCTTCTTCGGCGGCACCGGCATGCTGATCACCGTGGGTGTCATCCTGGACACGATGCGCCAGATCGAAACCTTCCTTTTGCAGCGCCACTACGACGGCTTCCTCAAGAAAGGCCGCATCCGCGCCCGCAACCCGAATATGGCGGGCGCGATCGGCGAGGCGGCGGATATGAAAACCGTTGGCACGCTGTGGCTTGCGCTCGGAACGATCGCGCTGATTGGCATCATTTCGTGGGCGATCCGCCACTGGGCGCTTTAGTTCTTTACTCTGGCCTCGATGGCAGGCATCAACGACCTCTTTTCGCGTTTCGGCCCTCCCGCCAAAACCAAGCTCCTTCTCCTCGGTTCAGCTGATTTTCGTCCTGAAAACCTGATGAACCAGGTGCGTTCTTTGAATCTTGAGCACGTCTCTCCCACCACCCTGAAAGGGTCGGAGATTTCGCGTCGCCCCGGCCCCGCCGGGACGGATGAAGCCACCACGCTCGCGCTGCTGCGCCGCTGGTTCTTCGCGCGCAAACCTGATGCGGGCTTTGTCCTTACGGACTTCCCGGCTACGCTGCTCCAAGCCAAGGTGTTCGACGAATGGCTCGATGCTCGTGACGAGGCGCTCAGCGCCGCGGTCACCAGCCCGGGTTCGCCCGCGGCCGTCGTCGCCCACTATCGCACGCTCGGCCTCCTTGTGGAGGCCGGCGGCCCCGTCGCATGACGATTCCCATCAAAAACAAGGATGGCATCGCCCGCATGCGCGAGGCCTGCGCCATTGCCGCCACGGTGCTTGATGCCCTCAAGCCCCTCGTGCGGCCTGGCGTTACCACCCAAGACTTGGAAGAAGCTGGCCGCGATCTCATCGCGAGCCACGGAGCCCACAGTTCCGATTACGGTTACCAGATCGGGTCCCGCCGCTACCCGGCGCACACCTGCATCTCGGTCAACGAAGAGGTCGTCCACGGCATCCCGTCCATCCGCCGCGTCCTCCGCGACGGCGACATCGTCTCGCTCGACATCACCGTCACCTACCACGGCTACATCGGCGACAACGCCGTCACCGTGCCCGTCGGTCAGATTGCGCCGCGCCTCGTCGAGCTCCTCGACGTCACGCGCACCGCCCTTGACCTCGGCATCCGCCAGGCCGTCGTCGGGAATCGCATTGGCGACATCTCCGCCACGATCCAGGCCTTCGTTGAATCCCACGGGTTCAGCGTCGTCCGCGAAATGGTCGGCCACGGGGTGGGGGTCAATATGCACGAGCCGCCGGAAATTCCGAACTTCGGCCGCAAGGGGACCGGGGATAAGATCAAACCCGGCATGACCCTCGCGATCGAACCGATGGTCAACGTCGGCGGTCACCGCATCAAAACCCTCGCGGATGGCTGGACGGTCGTCACCTCCGACGGCTCGCCTTCGGCGCATTTCGAGCATACCGTCCTCACGACTGACGCCGGACCCGAGATCCTCACGCTCCCGCGCCGCTAGCCCAAGATTCCCGCAGCCCATTTCCCTTTTTTTCTCAACTTTAACTCTCAACTCATAACCACATGCCACGTCTCCTCGGTGTAGAAATCCCCGCGAAAAAGAAAGTCGCGTACTCCCTCCGTTACATCAACGGCATCGGTCCCACGCGGGCTGATCTCCTCGTCAAGGAGGCCGGCCTCAACCCCGACATGCGGGCGGCTGACCTCACGGAGGAACAGCTCAACAAGATCCTCAACATCATCACCGAGCACAAGTGGGTGCTCGAGGGTGACCTCCGCCGCGAAATCGCCGGCAACCTGAAGCGCCTGCAGGCCATCAACTGCTACCGGGGCATCCGCCACCGCCGCAGCCTCCCGGTCCGCGGTCAACGCACCAGCACCAACGCCCGCACCCGCAAGGGCCCGCGCAAGACCGTTGGCGTCACCAAAGCCAAGGAAGTTTAATCCCTTACGAACATGGCCGAAGAAAAGTCCGCTCCCAAGAAAGAGAAACCCGCGAAGGCCGCCGTTGCTGACGGCGCGCCCAACGCTGCCGCTGAGACGCCCGCCGAAAAGAAGGCGAAGGGTCTCAAGGCTGCTGCCGAAAAGGCCGCTGCCGCTGAGGGCACCGCTCCCGGCGCCGCCGGCGACACCGCCCCGAAGGCCGCCGCCCCATCCGACAAGCCCGTCGAGATGATCGGTGGCGTCGCCAAGCAGCCCACCGCTGAGGACCTCCTCAAGGAAGAGCTCGGCACCATCAAGGTCCGCAAGGCCAAGGGTTCGAAGAACGTTACCTCCGGTTTCGTCAACGTCCTCGCGTCCTTCAACAACACCATCGTCTCCATCACGGACCACAAGGGCGCCGTCATCGCCTGGTCCAGCGCCGGCAAGTGCAACTTCCGCGGCTCGCGCAAGTCCACGGCCTACGCCGCGCAGATCGTCGCGCAGGACGCCGCCCGCAACGCCATGTCGCACGGCCTCAAGGACGTCGTCATCCGCGTCTCCGGACCCGGCCTCGGCCGCGACTCCGCCATCCGTGCCCTCCAGGCCATCGGCCTCGAGATCACCTCCATCGTCGACGTCACTCCCATCCCGCATAACGGCTGCCGCCCGCGCAAACGCCGCCGCGTCTAATTTCCCAACCCTCGTCACTTTACTACAATGGCTCGTTACACCGGTCCCACCACCCGCATCAGCCGCCGCTTCGGCACCCTCATCCTCGGCTCGGGCAAGGCCTTTGAACGCCGCGCGTATCCCGCCGGCCAGCACGGCGCGAAACTCCGCCGCAAGGTCTCCGAATACGCCGTCGGCCTGAACGAAAAGCAGAAGCTGCGCTACACCTACGGCCTCCTCGAGCGCCAGTTCCGCCGCACCTTCGAGATCGCGAAGAAAGAGCGCGGCGTCACCGGCGAGCGCTTCCTCCAGCTGCTGGAGACGCGCCTCGACAGCACCGTCTACCTCCTCGGCCTCGCCAAGAGCCGCGCCGCCGCCCGCCAGTTCGTCAACCACGGGCACATCCGCGTCAACAGCCACAAGGTCGACATCGCCAGCTACAACGTGCAGCCCGGCGACGAGATCGAGGTCAAGAACGCCCCCGCCTCCCGCCAGTTTGCCACGCGCAACCTCGAGGAGAACCGGATCCGCAACGTCCCCGGCTGGCTCACGCTGAACGCCGAGGCTTTCAAGGCCGTCGTCAACCGCCTGCCCACGCGCGACGAGATGGAACAGAACGTGAACGAGCAGCTCATCGTCGAGTTCTACTCGCGCTTCTAAGCCACCCCGCAACTTTATCTAACCTCAACGCTCAACTCAGAGTTCATCGCCATGCCCAAACGTCTCGGAAAGTTCGAACTCCCCTCCAAGCTCACTAAAGTCGAGGAAGGCTCCGGCCCGACCTACGCCAAGTTCCTCGCCGAGCCCTTCGAGGCCGGTTACGGTCACACGATCGGCAACTCCCTCCGCCGGGTGCTCCTCAGCTCCATCGAGGGCGCCGCCATCTCGTCGATCAAGATCGACGGGGTGAACCATGAATTCCAGTCCATCGACAACGTCGTCGAGGATGTCACCGACATCGTCCTCAACCTGAAGAAGATCCTGATCGTCTCCGCCAAGCGCGAGCCCATCACCCTCCAGATCAAGGCCACCAAGACCGGCGTCGTCACCGCCGCCGACATCCAGGCCGACGCCAACATCACGATCGTCAATCCCGAGCAGGTCATCTGCACCCTCGACACGAAGCGCACCTTCGAGGCCGAGATCGAGATCAAGACCGGCCGCGGCTATCACCCCGGCGAGTCCAACAAGAAGGAAGAGCAGGCCATCGGCGTCATCTCCATTGACTCGCTGTTCTCGCCCGTCCGCCTGGTGAAGTACGCCGTCGAGGCCACCCGCGTGGGCCAGATCACGGACTACGACAAGCTCGTGCTCGAGGTCTGGACCGACGGCCGCATCACGCCGGACGACGCCCTCAAGCAGTCCGCCTCCATCCTCAAGCACCACCTCGACGTGTTCGATCGCGTCTCCGAGGAGGCCTTCGAGTTCGAGAGCCAGCAGTCCGAGGTCAGCGAGGAGCAGAACAAGCTCCGCAAGCTCCTCAACATGTCGGTCAACGAGATCGAACTGTCGGTCCGCGCCGCCAACTGCCTCAACAACGCCAACATCACCACCGTCGGCGAGCTGGCGATGAAGACCGAGCAGGAGATGCTCAAGTACCGCAACTTCGGCAAAAAGTCCCTCAACGAAATCAAGGAGAAGCTCGAGGCCCTCGGCCTGTCGCTCGGCATGAAGTTCGACGAGCGCCTCCTCGACACCAAGAAGGAAGGCTGAGGAATTTTCGAATTTCGATTTTCGACTTTCGATTGGGTGAGCCCATCGGGAGTCGCGGATCGAATTCGAAAATCGAAATTCAAAAATCGAAAATTACCAAGGGGTTCGCGCCGTCCGCTGCCGCTCAACGCTGCGACCGGATTGCCGATCGGGCCCCGCTAAAAAACCAATCCAATGCGTCACAACAAACACCACGCTTCCCTGGGCGTAACCGTCGAGCACCGCCGGGCGATGATGTCCAATCTCGCCGCGTCGCTCATCACCCACGGCCGCATCAAGACCACCCTGACCAAGGCCAAGGCCCTGCGCCCCTTCATCGAGAAGGTCATCACCAAGGCCAAGCAGGCCGCGGCCAAGACCGATCCCAAGGACGCCATCCACCTCCGCCGCCTGGCCCTCTCCGACGTGCGCGACGAGACCGCCGTCACGCTGCTTTTCAATGAAAAGCACAAGGAGTTCACCAACCGCCAGGGCGGCTACACCCGCATCTACAAACTCGGGGCCCAACGCCTCGGCGATGCCGCGGAGCTCGCGCTCATCGAGTTCGTGAAGGCGGACGACACCGGCTACAAGAAGTCGAAGGGCAAGAAGGCGTCCAAGGGCAAGAAGGCCAAGGCCCCGAAGGCCGAAGCCGAGCCGGCCGCCCCGGCCGCCGAGGCCACGCCGGAAGCCAAGGCCTGAGCCGCTTCCGCTCCCCAATTCCAACGCGTCGAAGGCTTCCTTCGGCGCGTTTTTCATTTAAACCTTCCGCCATGCTCGAGCTGACGCCCGCCGTTGTGGTCTACTGCACGCTGCTCGCCGTGGTGTTCCTCGGGCTGTGGTTCTACTACGACCGCCGTGACCACGCCCGCTTCGAGATCGAACGGCGCAAGACCGTCTTCCACTGCATCCGCTGCGACGCCCTCTACACCGCGCCGAAGTGCACCGACTTGGCGAAATGCCCGCGTTGTGCGCACGAGAACAGTCGCCTGAAGTTCTGATCGATGGCAGGCTTGCGGGTTTTGGGGTTTCTTGTCCGCCATAGCCTTGGCGGCGGCGGAATCCCCGACAACAGTTCCTGGGTGTCGGGCGTAAAGCCCGACCCACGATGCGCTGACTGACCGGGCCATTGACACGCCCGCGGTTTGTTGTCGGTTTATTCGTTTTTCCCGGCCGCCATGCCCCAGACCATCGCTGTTCTCGACTTCGGTTCTCAGCTCACGCAGGTCATTGCGCGGCGCATCCGCGAGTGTGAGGTCTACTCGAAGATCTTCCACTTCAGCACGCCGGCCGCGAAGTTGCGCGAGGAGGGCGTCGTCGGCATCATCCTCTCCGGCGGTCCGCAAAGCGTCTACGCCAAGACCGCGCCTCATCCCGATCCGGCCATTTTTGCGCTGGGCGTGCCCATCCTCGGCATCTGCTACGGCGTGCAGCTCATGGGCCATTTCCTCGGCGGCAAGGTCCTCCTCAGCAAGGAGCGCGAATACGGCCACGGCCACCTGACGATCAAGCGGCCTGGCAAGCTCTTCGCCGGCCTGCCGCGCAAGCTCCGCATCTGGAACTCCCACGGCGACAAGCTCACCCAGCTCCCGCCGGGCTTCGTCGCCACCGCCGTGTCCGAGAATTCGCCGTTCGCCGGCATCGAGGACGTGAAGCGTCGCTTCTACGGCATTCAGTTTCACCCGGAGGTGTTCCACACCGAGCGCGGCGTGGATATGATTCGGAACTTCCTCGTCGGCATTTGCGGCGCCCGGCAGGACTGGACGACGAAGGATTTCATCGCGCACTCCGTCGCCGAGATCCGGCGCAAGGTCGGCAAGTCCCGCGTGATCCTCGGCCTGTCGGGTGGGGTGGACTCGTCCGTCGCCGCCGCCCTGTTGCACAAGGCCATCGGCCGGCAGCTTACGTGCGTCTTCGTGGACAACGGCCTGCTCCGCAAGGGCGAGCGCGCCACGGTCGAGTCGCTTTATCGTCGCCACTTCAAGATCGATGTCCGCGTGGTCGACGCCTCCAAGCTCTTCCTCCGCCGCCTCAAGGGCGTCACGGAGCCCGAGCAGAAGCGCAAAATCATCGGCCGCACCTTCGTCGCGGTGTTCGAAAAATCCCTCCGCTCGATCGGCCACGCCGACTTCCTCGGCCAGGGCACGCTCTATCCCGACGTGATCGAGAGCGTCTCCATCGCCGGCAATCCCGCCTCGCTGATCAAGACCCACCACAACGTCGGCGGCCTGCCCGCGCGGATGAAGCTCAAGCTGGTCGAGCCGCTGCGCGAACTGTTCAAGGATGAGGTCCGCAAGGTGGGGGCCGCGCTCGGCCTGCCCAAGGAAGTCGTCTGGCGCCAGCCGTTCCCCGGTCCGGGGCTCGGCGTCCGCGTGATGGGCGACATCACCGCGGCCAAGCTCGAAATCCTCCGCAACGCCGATGCCGTGCTGCAGGAGGAAATGATGAGCTCCGGCTATTACTGGAAGGTCTGGCAGTCTTTCGCCGTCTTCCTGCCCGTGAAGACCGTGGGCGTGTTCGGGGACGAGCGGACCTACGATTACGTCGTGGCCCTCCGCATCGTCGAAAGCGTCGACGCCATGACGGCAGACTGGGCCCGGCTGCCGCACGACCTGCTCCGAAAGATTTCCAGCCGCATCACGAACGAAGTCCGCGGCGTCAGCCGGGTCGTGCTCGACATCAGCTCCAAGCCCCCCGCCACGATCGAGTGGGAATAAGCCTCGGGCGTTGGCGGTTACCCGCCCAAATCGCCGGGTCGGGCCCCATGGTTTTGAGACGCAAGCCATTGACCATAAATGGCTTAAATTCATTATCATACCTTTAAGACTGCGTCTCTGGTGACCCGTAACCGGGCTTTCCACCGCACCAACTTTAGTCCAAGCTCACTCGACATGCCTTTCGCGTCCATCGGCCGTCTCGCGGCCGTTCTCACCCTCTCCCTTGTGGCGTCGTCCGCAGTCGGAGCCGAGCCGGGCATTGTGGCCAAGGCTCGCGCCTACCTGGGTTCCGAGTCGGCGCTAAATGGCGTGAAGTCCGTGCACTACGTCGGCACGATGGAGGCGCCCAACGCCGCCGATCCCGCCAAGCCGACGCTCGTCACCATCGACATCATTTTCCAGGCGCCCTACAGCCAGCGCACGGTCCGTTCCACCCCGACGCTCGTCGACACGACGGCGCTGGATGACTACGACAGCTGGCACCGCGTGCATGACCCGAAGGACCCCAGCCGCTGGAACCTGCAGGTGCTGCCCGCCTCGCAGATCAAGCGCCAGCGCGCCATCGTGTGGGAAAACCTCGCGTTCTTCCGCGGTCTCGAGCGCGAGGGCGGCAAGCTCGTCGATCAGGGCCGCGTCACCCTCGGCGGGGTCGCCTGCCGCAAGCTGGCCTTCGTCCACGACACCGACGTCGTTTTCATCCGCTACTTTGACGAATCCAGCGGCCGCCTGATGCTCACCGAGACCGAGGGTGGCAGCAGCATCCGCGAGCAGGGCGAGATCATGGCGGGTGGCATCCGCTTCCCCAAGATGATCCTGAATTCGCTCAAGGGCCCCGATGGCAAGGAGCAGATGGTCACCATCACCTTCGACCGCATCACGGTGAACGAGGGTTTCCCCCGCAGCACCTTTGCGATGCCGACCTTTACCGGCAAGTGACGCCTCCGCCCCTGTAACCGCCTTTCCCTCCCGTGCGCACGCTCTCCATCACCACCCGGACCTTTTTTGACGACCTCGCCGCGTTCTGTCGCGGCAGCATGGTATCCCGGGAAGTATCCTCGGGCGTCGCCGCCATCCTGACCGCCGTTTACGAGCGGGGTGACGAAGCCGTGGGTTATTACGCCGCCAAATTTGACGGCGCAAAGCTCCAGGCCCGCGATTTCCGGCTGAAGCCCGCCGAGCTGGCCGCCGCCGCCCGCCGCTTGCCCGCGGCCGAGCGCCGCGCGCTCGTCGCCGCGCACGAGAACATCCTCGCCTTCAACCGGCGCGGGTTGCCGAAGGATTGGACCGCGAAGAACAAGCACGGCGCGCTGGTCGGCGAGAAACACGACCCGATCCGTCGCGTGGGGTTATATGTGCCCGGCGGGCAGGTGCCCTTGGTGTCGTCGGTGCTGATGACGGCCACGCTCGCGAAAATCGCGGGCTGCCCGGAGATCGCCGTTTGCACGCCTTCAAATTCCTCCGGCAAGGTCGCCGATGGCCTCCTCGCCGCGCTGCACCTTGTCGGCGTGGACGAGGTTTACAAGGTCGGCGGCGTCCACGCGATTGGCGCGATGGCCTACGGCACCACCACGATCCCGGCCGTCGACAAGATCTTCGGCCCCGGTAATGCCTTCGTCTGCGAGGCGAAACGCCAGGTTTTCGGCACCGTCGGCGTCGACTCGCTGCCGGGTCCGAGCGAGGTCATGATCATCGCGGATGAGTCGGCCCGCGCCGACTTCGCCGCCGCCGACCTGCTCGCGCAGGCGGAACACGGCTCCGGCCGGGAGAAGATTTTCCTCGTCGCCACCTCGGCGCAGATCATCGCCGACATCCTCGCGGAAGTGGAGAAACAACTGCACCTGCTCTCGCGCTCCGAGAAGATGGCCCGCGTCCTGGCCGAGGGCTTTCTCGCCGTCGAGGTCCGGACGCTCGCCCAGGCGGCCGAAGTCGCCAACTACGTCGCGCCCGAGCATCTCGAGCTGCTCGTGAAGGACTCCGCGGCGAAGGTGCTGACGCGCGCCATCACGACCGCCGGCGCCATCATGCTGGGCAATTTCACGCCGACCGCCTTGGGCGATTTCACCGCGGGCCCCAGCCACGTGCTGCCCACGGGCCGCGCCGGGCGCTTTTTCAGCGGGTTGTGCGTGGCGGATTTCATGCGGCGCACGAGCCTCATCGGCTACACCCGTGGCAGCATCAAGAAGGCCGAGCCCATCGTGGCGGCCTTTGCCGCGATGGAACGACTCGACGCGCATGGTCGCTCGGTCCGCATCCGCGTCGCGAAGAAATAGCCGCGTCATGCCTTCCCCCTCGCTGACGCAGCTGGCGCTGCCGCACGTGGCGCGCCTGCACGCTTACACCCCGGGCCTGCAGCCGACCGAACCCGGCTGGGTGAAACTCAACACCAACGAGTGCCCCTATCCGCCGAGTCCGCGCGTGGCCGAGGCCCTGCAGCGGGAGATCGGCGCCGATGGCGCGTCGCTCCGCCTCTACCCGAACCCCAAGAGCAGCCCGCTGCGCGCCGCCGTCGCCGCGCATCACGGCTTGCGCGAGGAAAACGTCTGCATCGGCAACGGTTCCGACGACATCCTCAACCTGCTCGTGCGCATCTTCGGCACGCATGCGACTCCCACCGGCTTCATGTTTCCGAGTTACTCGCTCTATCCCGTGCTCGTCGGCATCCAGGACGGCCGCAGCGCGGAGATCGAGTTCGACCGGACCATGCGACTGCCTTTCGAACGCATCGCCGCGTCGCCCGCCTCAGTGTTCTTCCTCACGTCGCCCAACGCGCCCACCGGTGTCGCGTTCTCGAACGCCGACCTCGAGCGCATTCTCACGACCTTCCGCGGTGTGCTGGTCGTGGACGAAGCCTACGTGCCGTTCGCCTGCGAAAACGCGGTGTCGTTGCTGGCGCGTTTCCCGAAGCTCGTGATCGTCCGCACGCTCTCCAAGGCCTACGCCCTGGCCGGCATCCGTGTCGGCTATGCCCTGGCCGAGCCCGAGCTGATCGGCCTGCTCGACCGCGTGCGCGACAGTTACAACGTCAACCGCCTCTCGCAGGCTGCCGCGCTCGCGGCGCTCGGCGACCAGGCGTATTACGATGTCATGCTGGCGCGGGTAAAGGCCACCCGCGACGCCAACCTGCAGCGCTTTGCCGCCCAGCGTGGCTGGTTCACCTATCCGTCGCAGGCGAATTTCCTCTTCACCGAGCCCCGCAACGCGCGGGGCGAGAGCGGCGCGGCGGTCGCGCGGTCGGCCTACGATTTTCTCTGCAGCCGGAAGGTGTTGGTCCGCCACTTCCCGAGCCACGCCTTGACCGCCTCCTTCCTCCGCATCACGGTTGGCACCGATGGCGAAATGTCCGCCCTCCACGAATCCCTCGACGCATGGCTAAAATCAACTCACGCGTAGCAACCGTCACCCGCAAGACGGCGGAGACCGACATCGCGCTCACCCTCGCGATTGATGGCCGCGGCGTAGGCAAGATCGACACGGGTGTCCCGTTCTTCGACCACATGCTCACGCTCTTCGCCAAGCACGGGCTCTTCGACCTCACGGTCAAGGCCAAGGGCGACACCGACGTCGACTATCACCACACGGTCGAGGACGTCGGGCTCGTGCTCGGGCAGGCCTTCAAGGAGGCGCTCGGGGACAAGGTCGGGATCAAACGCTACGGCTTCTTTCTGCTGCCGATGGACGAGTCGCTGGCGCGCATCGCCATCGACGTTGGCGGCCGGCCGCACCTCGTTTATGCCGCCGACGCCCCCACGATGTTTGTGCGCGACTTCAACATCGTGCTCGTGAAGGAATTTTGCCGGGCGTTTAGCAACGCGCTCGGCGCGAACCTGCACGTTCAGCTGGTTTACGGCGAGGAGCCGCACCACGTGGCCGAGGCGATCTTCAAGTGCCTCGCCCGCGCCCTCGACATGGCCACGTCCATCGAGCCCCGCGCCGCCGACCTCCTGCCGTCGACCAAGGGCACGATCTAGTTGCTTTGTAGGGCGGGGTCTCCGACCCCGCCACAGGTCCATCCCGCGGACCGACGTTATGGCGGGGTCGGAGACCCCGCCCTACATCTCAAACCACTTCCATGATCGCCGTCATCGATAACGGAATCTGCAACCTGCGCAGCGTCACCAAGGCCCTCGAGGCCGTGGGCGCGGAGCCGCGCGTGGTGCGCACGCCCGCGGAGGTCGCGGCGAGCGGTGCGTCCGGGTTGGTGTTGCCGGGCGTCGGCGCACTGCGCGACTGCGTGGCGGCGCTGCGCGCGACGAAGCTCGACGGCACGGTGCGCGAGTGGATCGCGGCGGACCGGCCGTTCCTCGGCGTCTGCCTCGGCATGCAGGCGTTGTTTGAGCACTCTGAGGAGTCGAATGTCACCGGCCTCGGCATCTTCCCGGGCAAGGTCGTGAAGTTTCGCCGTCCGCCGGAATTCAAGATCCCGCACATGGGCTGGAACACGATTCGCTTTACGCAGGCGAACTCGCCTCTGGCGGCCGGCCTCGCGCCCGAAGGCGAAGCCTTCTATTTCGTCCACAGCTACTACTGTGTGCCCACCGACCCCGCGCTCGTGCTCGCGGAGTGTGACTACGGCGGCGCGTTTTGCGCCGCCATCGCGCGCGGCCGTTGCTTCGCCACGCAGTTCCACCCGGAGAAGAGCCAGGCCAAGGGCCTGCAGGTCTACCGCAATTTCGCCGCCGTGGCCGGCGCCTGAGCCGGCCGGCAGGTTTTCTTACACGGGCGTTGCTGTGGGCTAATTAACCGCGCGAGGACGCAGACGCGGGCAACTTTGTTTTGCAAGCGGCACGGATTTGGCTTGGGTGGTGCGTCATGGCCAAAACTGCGCAGCTGAAGCTCGACGACAAAGATTACGTCCTGCCCGTGATCGTCGGCACCGAGGGCGAAAAGGCCATCGACACCCGCACGCTGCGCGCGACCTCCGGCTACATCGCCTACGACCAGGGCTACGGCAACACCGGTTCCTGCGAGAGCAGCATCACGTATCTCGACGGCGAGAACGGCGTGCTGCGCCACCGTGGCTACCCGATCGAGCAACTGGCGCTGCACAGCAACTTCGTCGAGACGGCCTACCTGGTGATTTACGGCGAGCTGCCCACGACCGCCCAGCGGCGGCAATTCAGCGACCGCCTGCGGCAGAACGCCGCCATCGAGCCGCAGATGCAGGCTATTTTCCAAGGCTACCCGAAGGACGCCCCGCCGATGGCGATGCTGTCGTCCATGGTCGCCTCGCTCGCGGCGCACTACCCGCAGCTCGCGACCAATGATTTTGAGAAGGACCTGCAGAACTTCGACCTCGCCGCCGGCATGGCGATTTCGAAGATCCGGACGATTGGCGCGATGATCTACCGCTACCAGCGGGGCCTGGCCTACATCCCGCCCAAGGACATCCCGTTCTGCGACAACCTGCTCCACATGATGTTCTCGGAGCTCTACCAGGACTACGTCGCCGTGCCCGAGGTCGCGCGGGCCTTGAACACGCTCCTCCTGTTGCATGCCGACCACGAACAAAACTGCAGCACCTCGACGGTGCGCATGGTCGGGTCGAGCGCGGCAAACCTCTTCACCTCGCTCTCCGCTGGCATCTGCGCGCTGTCCGGCCCGCTGCATGGCGGCGCCAACACCGCCGTGATGCACATGCTCCAGTCGATCCATGACGAGCATGACGACGGCACGCGCTTCATCGCGGCCGCCAAATCCGGCACCAAGAGCAACCGGCTGATGGGCTTCGGGCATCCGGTCTACCGCAACTTTGACCCGCGCGCGAAGATCATCGGCAAGGCCTGCGACGAGGTCCTGCAGAAGCTCGGCATCAACGACCCGCTCCTCGAGATCGCCAAGAACCTCGAGCAGGCCGCGTTGAAGGACGACTATTTCATCTCGCGCAAACTGTATCCCAACGTCGATTTCTACAGCGGCATCATCATGCGCGCGCTGGGCGTCCCGGTGAACATGTTCACGGTAATCTTCGCCATCGGCCGCTCGCCTGGATGGATTGCCAATTGGCGCGAGGTGGCGGCGAACCCCAAGGGCCGCATCTACCGGCCCCGTCAGGTCTATTCCGGCCCCGTCAAGCGCGACTACATCCCGCTTGCCCAGCGCGGGTGAGGGTGGGCCGTGCGCTCCGCGCGCGGCAAGGGACAACCGG
>Ga0316219_1001080_pt1 | contig 31976 bp, 20 predicted proteins | sample TBH18003PmetaG_FD_203635 | JGI IMG/M metagenome (GOLD analysis project Ga0316219, IMG submission 203635) | Freshwater microbial communities from Trout Bog Lake, Wisconsin, USA - TBH18003P | ecosystem: Environmental > Aquatic > Freshwater > Lake > Hypolimnion/Profundal zone | place: USA...
ATCAGGAACGGTATGGGTCTGGATGGTACTACCACTACCTACGATCCAAACGGTCTTGGCTGGGCAATTTACAACGGAGTATGGGCTACCGTAGTAAGCACCTTCGGATATCCCGCACCTGAGACCTGGATGGAACGCGTTACCTGCTTCGTTTATGGTAAAGATAAAGCAGGCGAACTTGTAACTTACGGTCCCGCACCTAAGGATAACAACGTTACCCCGGTTCCGGCTGCAGTTAATTTTGCAAGCGCTGAACATATGAGCGTACCTGTTGGAGATCCCACACCTATGTCACCGAGTGTTGTTACTCTCCTGGGATATAACATCACACGCGACGGCACAGCCCTGACTTATATTAATGACCCGAACCGTTTATACTATTATGATAACAACCTGGATTGGGGCGCTTATCATTATTTAATATCGGCATATTATGATGTAAGCCCTGTACCTCCATTGCATGATAATTCCCCCCAGGTCGGACCGGTCATTGTGGATATCAACGGCTGTTCATGCCTGCCTTTCTGTGAAACATGGGAAAATGGTTCATTTGCATTTAACAACTGGACCTCTGTTGGCAACTGGTCAGTCAATACAGCAAGCGGAAACCCATTACCCTGCGCCGACTTTTCATGGCAACCGGTTCTCGATAATTATAACGACTCACTTGCCAGCAGGACATTTGGTGTCAATGCATACAGTTGTGCTAAAATTTACCTGGATTTTGACTATAAACTGCTCGACCATTACCATACCGGTGCAGAGTACCTTACTGTAGAGCAGCGAGTTGATGGCGCATGGAAAAAGATAGACGAATACAGTAATAATGGTGATATTCCCTGGACGAGTAAGCATTTTGAGCTGAGACAAACGCAGGGTAAATCCTTTAAGGTCAGGTTCAGGGCTCACGGCGCTCATTCACAGGATATCATGCACTGGTATGTCGATAATATCTGCATGTATGCTGTTTGCCAGCCTCCCTTGAACCTGACTTATACAGAATCGCATACAAACATCAATCTTTCATGGCAGGTTCCTAATTGTAAAGCAAGCGGACCTCCGGCTCATTGGATGCACTGGGATGATGGTGTGAACTACGACGCTATTGGTACCGGTGGTACTGTCAGTTTCGATATCGCTGCACGCTGGACTCCCGATCAGATCACAGGTCTCTCCGGTGGTTCAATCACTAAAATTTCCTTCTACCCGGCCGGTTCAGGTGCAGCCACCTTCAGAGCCCGCATATGGCAGGGTGCCAGCGCAGCAACAATGGTCGTTGACCAGGCTATCGCTTCAGTAACCCTTGATCAGTGGAACACTGTTACCCTGAGTACTCCTTCACTCATTGATGTATCGAAGGAACTTTGGTTTGGTGTTAATGTTAACGCAACTTCAGGATATCCTGCCGGTTGCGACGCAGGTCCAGCAGTTGACGAATATGGTGATATGATGTATTACCAGGGTGCCTGGGCAACTCTGATTTCTCTCAATCCTGCACTGGATTTCAACTGGAATCTTCAGGCTTATGTCGAAACTGTTAAGGGTGCAACCATACCGCTTGCTATTCCGCAACCAGCACCTGCTCCGGCTTCAACCGGAACGATTTCAGCCCGAGGTCCTGTTATTAATGGTGTAAATGCTTTTTTTAATAATGGTGAAAGGAATGCCCGGGGCGCTTCCATCATTATGGGTTATAATGTTTACCGCACCGACTCCACAGGTAATATGGCAACTATCCACAAAATCAACAGTTCATTGGTGACAGGTCTGACTTTTACAGATGTCATGTCCCTGTATAGCTGGGGTTATTATAAATACTATGTGACTGCTGTAATGAATGATTCCATCACCAATACTTTTCTCTGTGAATCTCCACCCAGCGATACAGTCCACATGTTTTATCCGGTGGGTATAACCGAGAAATCAGGAGGGCAGATCCTCGTTTATCCGAATCCTGCAACTGATAATGTAAACGTTAAGAGCGACTTCACTGTTACTTCTGTCGAACTTATGAATTATATCGGCCAGACTGTCTACAGGAACCATTCCGTGAATTCGAAAATTACACGGTTCAGCGTTGAAAACCTGCAGGCTGGTATATACTTCGTAAAGGTTGCAACGATCAGGGGCGAAGGAATATTTAAATTTACGGTCACACATTAAACAGCAGGATAAATGAAAAATCTGATAAAGCTTTCGAATATGCCAATGCTGATCTTGTTATTATCATTGGCGTTCCAGGTAAATGCACAGAAAAGAAGCATTTTAATACGATCTCAGGCTCCCGGTACTTTAAGCCATGCCAGGTCAATGACCCCTGATACGGTCTCCCTTCCTTTCAATGAATCCTGGAACCAGGGGACTTTTGCCTTTAATAACTGGGTGCATTCAGGAAACTGGAATGTAAATACTGGCATAGGCAATCCTGCTCCCAGTGCCGATTATACGGGACTGCCGGTCCATAGTAATTATAATGATACCTTGCAAACAGTTACTTTCAGTGCGACTGAATTTACCTGCGCTGCTATTTATCTTGATTTTGATTATAAACTTCTCGATCTGAACCATACCGGGGCAGAGTTCCTTACCGTTGAAAAACATGTTGACAGCACCTGGAAAACTATCAGCGAATTCAACAATAACGGGGATAAACCCTGGACAAGCATGCACCTTGCATTGAATCATGCGGCGGGGAAAACCTTCACAATCCGTTTCCGCGCACATGGTTCAAATTCCCAGGACATCCTGCACTGGTTCGTGGATAACATCAGTGTATATGCGGTTTGCCGTCCTCCCATCAATCTTACGTTCACAGAATCTCATTATGCGGTCACTTTATCATGGCAGCCTCCTGACTGCAATTATAACGGGCCCCAGTCACAATGGATACATTGGGATGATGGTGTAAACTATGATGCCATAGGTACCTGTAACTGTGAATCTGATATTGCCATGCATTGGATACCGGAACAGATCGTTAACCTTGCTGGAAGTTCGGTTACGAAGATCTCCTTCTTCCCATGCAGTAGCGGTGTTGCTACTTACAGGGCACGTATCTGGCAGGGTGCCGGCGGGAGCAACCTCATTGTCGACCAGGATATCCCTGCACCGACCCTGGGCCAGTGGAATATTGTTGACCTTGCAGCTCCTGCTTTGATCGATGTATCGCAGGATCTCTGGATTGGACTGTATATCCATTTTATTTCCGGCTATCCTGCCGGCGTTGATAACGGACCTGCCATTAACGGATTTGGTAATATGATCTATTACAGCGGCACCTGGGTGAGCCTGGTTTCTCTCGATCCCGCATTGGACTATAACTGGAACATCCAGGCTTATGTGGAAGCCTTAAAATCAGCCACTAAACCTGTGATCTTACGTGAGCAACCCATACCCGATCTGAATGGAACGATATCAGTAAAAGGACATACTCCGGGTAGCGGGATCCGGTTTATCCCAGGGGAGAGTCAGAATAATCCGAAAGGCAATTCAATCCTTATGGGTTACAACATCTGGCGTACCGATGGAACAGGCGATACCACCACTTTTCACAAACTTAATGCTGCAATAGTTGTTGACACCACATACACGGATAATATATACCACGACAGCCTTGGGATCTTCAGGTATCAGGTAACTTCCGTCATGAATGACTCTGCTACCAATGCTTTCCTTTGTGAATCACCTGCAAGTAACAAACTCATAGTGTCAGTTCCGGCAGTAGGGATAACGGAAACGGAAGAAGGCAGCATCTCAGTTTATCCTAATCCTTCAAATGATATAATTAATATAAAGAGCGACTTTCCATTTAACTCGATCGTAATTATTGATTGCTTCGGTCAAACTGTATTCAGAAATACCAATGTTTGTTCGAAGACCACAAGGTTAAATATTGCAGATCTGAGGGCCGGGATCTACTTTGTGAAGCTTACAACCACTGAGGGGGAAAGAATTGTAAAAATTACGGTTATGCGTTAACATTCAGGCAGGTATAATAAAAAAAGGCCGTCCCGGAAAGACGGCCTTTTTACTATAACTAAAGATTGGAAATTCAGAAGACTGAAAGTGTTCAGAACTTACCTTTCTTGTCTTTCTTTTCCTTTTTCTCAAGCCTTTTTTCTTTCAAAGTTTTTGTCGGCTCTTTTTTTACGCTCTTTTTAACATCTTTTCCTTTAGACATACTTTGGATTTTGATGGTTAATACTATTCTTTATTGCCAGATGTATTAAAGCACAAAAATACGGATTATCATGGTTCCTTGCTGAAATCCTCCTGCGAAGTAAGTTTTATCTCAGTTTTCTTTTCTTTTACAAGTTCCCCGTTTAGTTTCGGAAGCTCATTGCCAACAAATCCATTCACTTCGGTAATAATCTTACCTGATTCCTGGGCCAGCAGGTCAAGCCCCTGTATCTGTGAATCGCCAGGCTTGCCGGGATACTGCATAATGGAACCATAAATAAAAGCGATCTTTTCACGCAGGCGTTCTTCACCGGTTATTTTACCTTCCTGGGTTGATACGATCCGGGAATGCAGGGTATCCATTCTCACCGAAATGGTCAGAAGCTTCTTTGACATGGATTTGGAGACAAGGCCTGAAAGTTTCTTAGACTGGTCGCGGATCTCCCTGACCTGCCTGTCGGTATAAGCCAGGGTCTGAAGAAGGTCGTAGGCCTTCATGATTACTTTCTGCCGTATTTCACGTTCCTGCATGGAATACATGGATTTGGGATCGGCAAGCAGCCTGATCTTTGTTTCGTACACATCATTGTTCCTGAACAGCTTCACGGTATATTCACCCGGGGAATAATCCGGCCCGCCCATAGCCGATCCTTCAATCTGGGGTGATACAGGCACTTTTGGCGGCTTCATCTGTATACTCCATTTTACAACATTGATCCCTTTGCGCATGCCTGCAGGCAGCCTTTTGATCATTTTTCCACCGGCATCATAGATTTCGAGGTGAATGTCACCGAACAAATGCCGTTTTTTCATGTAATATATAATAGAAGCTGCTTCCTGGGGAACCTGGCCCACGTATTCATCGTCCCCGTTAAATTGCTGGACATATGAATTCTCGCGTATGATATAGTCTTTGGGGTTCAGCCATTTCACATCCGCTTCAAGGACGTCCTTAGTGATCTGCCGTAATGGCGAAATATCATCAATGATCATTATACCTCTTCCGTGGGTAGCGAGTACAAGCGATTGCTCCTTTTTATGGAAGGTCATGTCCATGACAGGCACCCTGGGAATGTTCCCTTTGAAAAACGACCATGCCTGGCCTCCGTCGATCGACAGGTACAAACCTCCCTCGGTGCCGAGGAAAAGCAGGTCTGGCTTTACGAGGTCCTCTTTGATAACATGGCAGTATGCATGAATTGCAGTATCGGCAAGGGATTTCCATGTTTTCCCAAGGTCGGTTGATTTGAAAACATAAATTGTTTTATCCCCCATGCGATGGCCGTCGAAAGTCGCGTAAACCGTGTTTTTATCAAAATGACCGGGTTCGACGTACGAGCACCATGTGCTTGCCGGTAATCCAGGGATATGGCTTACCACGTTGGTCCAGGTTTTTCCACCGTCGGCTGTGACCTGCAGGTTGCCGTCATCAGTCCCTGCCCATATGATTAAAGTGTCAAGTGGAGATTCATTAATGGTATATATAGTACAATGGTTCTCTGCGGATGAGTTATCTACCGTAAGCCCGCCCGATTTTTCCTGTTTCAGCTTTTTCGGGTCATCTGTCGTGAGGTCGGGTGAGATCCTGGTCCAGGAATCACCCCTGTTGCTCGTTTTGAACAAATACTGGGCCCCTGCATAAAAACGGTTGCTGGTAGGGCTGAATACCATAGGCGCATTCCAGTTAAAACGGAGTTCCTTTGTATCTTTGTCCCTGAACGGGATAAGGGACTTAAACTCCCCGGTTTTAAGGTAGTATCTTGCAATCTTCCCTCCCTGGAACTGCCAGTAAAGGATGCTCGAATCGAGCTTATCGCAGTAAACGTAAAAACCATCACCAAATCCAACGTTCTTCCAGCTGCTGTTGGTGATGCCGTTGGATGACCTTGACGGGCCATACCAAGATCCGTTATCCTGCATGCCTCCGTAAACATTGAACGGTTCGGCATTGTCAACGCTCACATGGTAAAACTGGGAAACCGGAAGGTTGCGCATCATCCTCCAGGTATTACCCTTATCCATAGAATAATAAACCCCGCCGTCGGTCCCCATATAGATCAGGTTATTATCTTTTTTGCTGATGTAAACCGGGTGGCAGTCGCTATGGTAATTCCCGCCTTCGACGGCAGCCGAGCTGAAGGTTTTACCACCGTCAACGCTTTTGCTGATGTTGGATCCGGGTTTATAGATCACATTGGTGTCAACCGGATCAAGTGCAAAGAAGGAAAAATAGAATGGCCTGTCGTTCACTGCTTCCGAAGTTGTTAACAACCCCCATGTTTTTCCTTGGTCCGATGAGCGGTACAATCCGGTTTTTGTTGCCTCGATAAGTGCATATACAACCTCTGATTTAATGGGAGATACAGAAACAGAGATCCTGCCGAGCATGCCCTCTGGCATGCCGCTGCTTATCTTTGCCCATGTTTTACCTCCGTCGTCAGACCGGTACAGCCCGCTGCCCTTGCCTCCCGAACTGAACGACCAGGGAGTCCTTCTGAATTCCCACATTGCAGCATACATGATATCCGGGTTCTTCCAGTCAACAGCGATATCGCTGCAACCGGTGTTCTCATCAACATACAGCACCTTATCCCAGGTTTTGCCTCCATCGGTAGTTCTATACAAACCCCTGTCGGCACTTGAATTCCAGAGGTTCCCCAGGGCAGCGGCAAACACTACGTCCGGGTTCCTCGGATCGATGATGATCTTTGCTATCCTCTCGGACTTTTCAAGGCCCATCTTCTTCCAGGTCTCCCCCCCGTTATTGGTGCGGTAAATCCCGTCGCCTACCGAAACTGAATTCCTTACCCATACTTCGCCGGTACCTACCCATACGGTGTCGGGATGCTGCTGGTCGATGGTAATAGCGCCTATGCACTGGATGTATTTGTCGAAAACGGGTTTAAATGTTGTTCCGTAATTCTTTGATTTCCATACACCTCCAGTAGCCGCTCCCACATATAATACCGCAGGATTCTTATCCAGCGCATCAAGGGCGGTAATACGTCCGCTCATGGTAGCAGGACCGATCTGCCGGGCCTGGATATCACCGAAAGTGTTCTCATCAACCTTAATGCGGTCCTGGGCCTTCGTCAGTGTTGCTGTAATGCAAAAAAGAGAGGCGATAATGACTTTGATCACCAGTTTCATAACCTGAAGTTAAATGTGATTATTTTTTTACCGGGGTTACCGCGGGTTTAACGAATATGCTGTCATTGATTGTGACGTTTACTTCCGTCTTATCAATAACAACCTGTGAAACAGTTTGTTCTTTGATTTTTGTGCTGATGGTCAGGGGCATCATAACACCATTGATATCCTTGTAATTCGTGTAAAGGTTTTCACTTTCGGTTTCGTTTCCCTGTATCTTTATTTTTGAAGATGTTTTCAGGAGGATAAAAGACTCCGCATCGAGAAAATAATTGTCAATGTCGCCGTTGGCTTTGGTGATCTTTATTTTATATGCACTGGAACCTTCCATGTCTTCCTTGCCAAGTAATTCAACCTGGTGTCCTTTTTCTTTCCAATGGTAGAGGGGCCCTTCAATATCGGCCTGCTCTTTCATATTCTTGATCTCGTCAGGGGTCATGTCCTGTGGTGCCGAGGAACCGGACCAGGGGATTACATTCCAGCCGGCGGTACCGTCAAAGCACTGTATCATTTTACTTCCCTGTACCTCGGCTTCAACCCTGATTTTGGCAGGACGCTTCATGGTCAAGGTGAATGGAAACTCCATACCCTGGGCAACTGTCTTGCCGGTCGATTTGACCGTGGTCCAATCCTTCATTTTCTCAATACCTGTAGCTTTGTAATATGAGTTGAGAATATCATCAAGTTTCATTTCCTGGGCATGCCCTGCAATGGAAGCAAGGAATAATCCGATCAACAATAAGGCAAAGGTTTTTTTCATGTGAATGGGTTTATTAAGGTTAATAGATAATACATTAGAAGCATAAATTACGAAAATGTTACGGCAATTTAGAAATTAAATGGATATGATGAGTAATTTTGATTTTTCAATTCTGAAAAAGAGATAAATAATTAGCACCCATGAATATTTTCAGCAACCATTACCTTCAAATCATACTCAGTTCTGTGGCGGTTTACCTCTTCCTCATCCTGGCTGTAAGATTGTTCGGGAAAAAGGAACTTGCCCAGCTTTCAGTATTTGACCTGGTTTTCATCCTGCTAATCAGCAATGCGGTACAGAATGCCATGGTGCTGGGCGATAACAGCCTTGCCGGGGGCCTGATTGCTGCTCTTGCGCTGTTTACCATAAATTATGTCATCAAACGTTTGCAGTTTCGTTTCCCCGGGTTCAGCAAGGCTTTGCAGGGGGATCCTGTGATGCTGGTGTACCAGGGTGAGATACTTGAATCACACCTGAAACTGGCCAGGATCACGAGAGAGGAAGTGCTTGAAGCGATCAGGGAGCACGGGGTGCCTTCTGAAAAAGATGTCGATCTTGCTATCCTTGAAGTCGATGGTAATATCAGTGTCCTCTCAAAGGAATTTGCAAAAAAATCCAGCCATAGGCACAAAGCGCATAAGGTGGTGAGGAAGGAAAATTAGGTAGCGAAAACAGGTAGCGAGGTAGCGAAATTGTTGTGCGCGAAGCATTTTGCACAAGCGGCATCAGGTGCAAGGAGCGAATTACATCTGGATAAGCCCAGGTAATATGTATACATGAGTGACGCAGCCACCGTAGCCGCGATGCAAAGATGCGAGCGTTTTCGCTACCTTGCTACTATTTCGCGTATTGCACCGCCCTGGTTTCGCGGATCACCGTGATCTTTATCTGGCCCGGGTAGGTCATTTCGCTCTGGATCTTTTTTGAAAGATCAAATGCCAGCTGGTTGGCTTCCAGGTCGTTTAACTTATCCGCTCCTACAATGACGCGTAATTCACGTCCTGCCTGGATGGCAAAGGTCTTGACTACGCCAGGGTAGCTAAGTGCAAGCTCTTCAAGGTGTTTCAGCCTTTCAATGTAAGCTTCAACCACTTCGCGACGGGCTCCCGGCCTGGCTCCTGATATGGCATCACAAACCTGGATGATAGGGGAGATCAGGTTATCCATTTCGATCTCATCGTGATGCGCACCAATTGCATTGATGATCTCGGGTTTCTCCTTGAATTTCTCAGCCATTTTCATGCCCAGGATTGCGTGTGGCAAATCAGGTTCGTTGTCGGGAACTTTCCCGATGTCATGAAGGAGGCCTGCACGTTTGGCTTTCTTGGGGTTGATCCCGAGTTCCGCGGCCATGGTGGCGCTGAGTTTGGCTACTTCGATTGAATGCTGAAGGAGGTTCTGCCCGTATGATGAACGGTATTTCATCTTGCCGATCATTCTGAGGAGCTCATGATGTAGATTATGAATACCCAGGTCAATGCTTACGCGTTTCCCTGTTTCATTGATCTCCTGCTCTATCTGCTTGCGGGTTTTCGCAACGACTTCCTCAATCCTGGCAGGATGAATACGGCCGTCGGTCACCAGTTTGTGCAATGAAAGCCTTGCGATCTCACGCCTCACGGGATCAAACCCGGAAAGAAGAATGGCATCAGGAGAATCGTCGATGATGATCTCAACTCCCGTAAGGGATTCCAGCGTACGGATGTTACGTCCTTCACGGCCGATAATCCTTCCTTTGATCTCTTCGCTCTCGATATTGAACACCGAAACCGTATTCTCAATTGCATGTTCGGTAGCAGTCCTCTGAATGGTCTCAATGATGATCTTTTTGGCCTCGGTATTGGCTGTGATCCTTGCTTCATCAATAATGTCCTTTATATGGACCAGTGCATCGGCTTTGGCTTCTTCCTTGAGATTTTCAATCAGCTGGGTTTTGGCCTCCAGTGCGGAAAGATTGGAGATACTTTCAAGTTTTTCTATCTGGACTTTTTGTGCTTTGTCGAGATCAGATTGCTTTTTGTTAACGATATCCATCTGGGTCTGGAGATTCTGACGGATAGTTACAGTTTCCTTCTGCTTCTTGGCAATTTCATCATTCTTCTGATTCAATGTGCCTTCTTTTTGTTTCAGCCGGTTTTCATTCTTGGAGATCTCTTCATTTTTTTCATGAACGAATTTCTCATGTTCGGCTTTAAGCTGCAGAAACTTTTCTTTGGCCTGGAGTATTTTATCTTTCTTGATAACTTCAGCTTTATCCATTGCCTCTTTGAGTAAGGCATCACGCTTGCGTTCCAAAGCTTTATTCAGGATCGTGCCGGTGATAAGCCCCCCGATTATTATTCCGCTTACACCGATAATTACGAATAACAGGATGTTTGGCATCTTTATAGTATTTATTAGTTAGAATAAAAAACCCGCACTAATCAGCGAGGTATTGATAAACCTCTAAATATACGTATAGGGCTGCCGGGTAATTCGAACGTCCACTGTCACGGCCGTAGCCGGAATCCTGCAAGCAGGAGCGAGGCCTGTCCTACAAACCCATGAGCTTTGCCCTAATGTTTGTAATGTTAGGTTTACAAACTGTCTGAGTTAGTGCGGGTAAATCTTTGTTTAATTTCAAAGAACTTTCTGTTCGGAGAGATTTTCTGCCAGGACCCTGTCAACTTCTTTCAGCTTTTCGTTCCATTGCTCTTCCTTTTGCATAAGTATTTCTTCATCCTGAAGAAAACTCGTTGCGTATTCAAGGGCGACCATGGCCAGAAGGTCCTGTTTGTCTTTATAAGCATAGTTCAATGAATAATCCTTTAACCTCTTCTCTATCAGTCGTGTCGCTTTCCGGAACAACTCTTCGTGATCTTTCTCAACGCTGAGCCTGTAAGGCCGGTCTGCAATATTCAATGAAATAGCTAATTCGTTCATTTTAAGCAGGAATCTCTCTCAGGTATTTAATAACCCGATACATTTATCGATTTCCCTCACAAGTTCATTGATCCTTGCCCTGATATCGGAATTGTCTTCTTTCCCTTCGGTCATCCTGGCAATTTTCAAAATCCGGATTTTCTCTTCAAATCCTTTAATAACCTGTTTTTGTTCTTCGTTTGATTGTTTTTGCTTGTTTAATTCAATGATCAGAGTTTCGTTTTCTTCCTTGAGTTTTTTCAGCTGGGCGATCAGTTTCCGGACCTTAAAATCAATGCCCGAAACCAGGGTTGTGACATCGTCCATATATCAAAAACCGTTTGGAATTTCCTGCAAATATAATTATTTGATTGTCCGGATGCAAATAATTTCAGGCCCGGCTCCCTGGGACAATACGGCGGGGAAATAATTACGCTGCAAACCTATCACTTTTTGAGATAAGACGGATAAAGGATGTTCAATGTGTGAAATATGATTAAAAACAGATAAAATGAAAATGAATACTCGAATACTCGAATAACGAATTATGAATTTTGAATCACTTATGGCTTATGGCTGATCCCAAATCGCTATGACATGAATGAGCAATTTCTTCAATATATCTGGAAGTACAGGCTGCTGAATCCTGAGCTTCACACTCTTGGAGGGGAGAAGCTGACAGTTCTTCATCCGGGTTTGCAGAATACCGACGGGGGCCCCGACTTTTTCAATGCCAGGATACGGATCAACGAAACAGTCTGGGCGGGAAATGTTGAGCTGCATTCCCGCTCGTCGGACTGGATCAGGCACAGGCACCAGTTCGATCCGGCTTATGATAACGTGATCCTCCATGTGGTGTATGAGAATGACCAGGAAATAAGACAAAAGCATAAAGAGATGATGCCGACCCTGGTTATGAAAAACAATTTTCCCTCATCCATTGAAGACCGTTATACTGTGATAATGCATAACCATCTGTGGATCCCTTGTTACAAGCTGATGAACAGTAACGCCTACAATGTTATTAAGTTATGGGCGCCATCCCTGGCCATCGAGAGGCTCCACGATAAGGCTGCATTCATCTTCCGCCTGCTGGATGAATATGCCGATTGGGATGAAGTCCTGTATATTTTGCTTTCTTCCGGATTTGGTTTTCGTATTAACTCACTTCCTTTCGAATTGCTTGCAAGGTCGGTCCCCCTGAAGATCATAAGGAAGAATGCCGACAACCTGTTCAGGCTGGAAGCCCTTTTTTACGGACAGTCAGGGCTGCTCGGCAGGAATCCCCGCGACAAATACCGGCTTGCCCTGCAAAAGGAATATTCCCACCTTCAACTGAAATATGGTTTAAAACCTATAAAACCATCACTGTGGAAAAGACTGAGGCTTCATCCTCAGAATTTTCCCGATATCAGGATCAGCCAGTTTGCACAATGCCTTTTCAAATGCCAGGCCGAACCCGGACGTCTCCTGGAAATCAATGATATTAAAAGAATGGAAGAGTTCTTTCAGCTCAGAGCGTCGGAATACTGGGATACCCATTACCGCTTCGGAAAAAACGCCGGGAGGAAGGCAAAGAAAACAGGACTGAATTCGGCAAGGCTGCTGCTGATCAATATCCTTGCCCCGTTTCTTTTTGCCTTTGGGTCGGCAAGGGATACCAGCCCATTAAGTATTAAAGCCCTCGAATTGCTTGAAAGCCTTGAGGGGGAAGAAAATCATGAAACCAGGATATGGGGTTCGCTTGGGATCAGGGCTTCAAATGCAATGGAATCCCAGGCGCTGATCCAGCTTAAACGAAATTATTGTGATCATAAAAGATGCCTTGAATGCAGGGTAGGTTTAAAATTACTGGGAAGAACTTCGTAACAATGAAAGGTTTAGGATTTGTAAAGGATTACCTGAGTTTTAACAGGTCTGAACAAAGGGGAATAATAGTGCTTCTGATCCTCCTCAGCCTGGCCGCGACTGCAAACCGGTTATGGCCTGAGGAAAACATTGTGCCTTCGGTCAGCTTCCCCGGCCTCGAGAAGGAACTAAGGGATTTTGAGGCAGGGATCAGACAGGCCGAAATTGAGGATTCTGTAAGCCGGGCCGGCCGGTTCAGAAAATCATGGTCATCCGCAGAAAAATTAAAAGACACAATGAAGAATCCAGGACATCAGGTAATCTCTCTTCTCGTTGTCGACATCAATGCTGCCGACACACTTGAACTTCAAAGGCTTAAAGGCATAGGCCCTTCCTACGCAAGGAGGATTGCCGGGTACAGGAACAGGCTCGGAGGGTTTGTCAGTTGCCGGCAGGTTCTTGAAGTCTGGGGAATGGATACTTCAGTTTACAACCTCATCAGGGAGCATATAATAATTAAATCAGATTCGGTAAGGAAAATTGACATCAACACTGTTTCATTCAAGGAGTTACTCAAGCATCCATATTTCCCTTATGAGATTACACGTGCAATGATACTATATAGGCAGAAGCATAAGCTGTTCAGGACTGTGGATGAGCTGCACAAGGTGGAAGGTGTCAACGATTCCGTCTATAGGAAAATAAGGCCGTATGTTCAGGTAGCGAGGTAGCGAGAAGCGAGGTAGCGAAATAAAAAGTAGTGAGAAGAAGGGTAGCGAGTTAGCGAAAATGGGAACGCTCAGGTTTCCTCGTCCAAAGTTGACGTGCTTTTCCAATAGGCATCCTCCTCCTGTTCTGAGTCGTCCTCATCGTCCCAATGATAGACTTTTTTCTGGGGGCCCGATTTCCTGTAATATATGGCCAGGAGTGCCCCCGACAACAGGCCCATCAGGTGGGATTCCCAGGAAATATGCTCTTTGGGGAAGAACTGGGGGAACAGCCCCCACAGAAGGCTTCCGTATAAAAATGTCACCAGGAGGGTGATGATCATAAGCCTTTGTTCTCTGCGGATGATTCCGCTTAGAAATAAGAATGAAGCAAGTCCGTATATGATCCCGCTGGCACCGATGTGAACCCCGCTTCCCCTTGCAAAAACCCATACCCATACTCCTGTCATCAGCCAGATCAGGAAAAATACCTGCCAGGCCAGGGGGCGGTAAAAATAGAACAGCAGGGATCCGAGGACCAGGAGAGGTATGGTGTTTGCAAAGAGATGTGAAAATCCGGCATGTAGGAGAGGGGAGGTGATGATGCCCAGCAATCCTTTTACCTTTAAAGGATAGAGGCCGTATTCGTTCATGTCCATATCCCAGATCACATCCGCGGCTTTTATCAGCCATAGCAGCAGGACAAAAGCAACAGGAAATATCAGGCTCTGGAAAAAGCGCTTTTGCTCGGTCTTTAAATTATCAGTTCCGTATTGATCAGGCAAGGGGGGTGTTGTTAATAGTCTGTTAAGACAGGTTAAAATTAGTTAAATCAATAAACTGCGTCAAAAGGTATGCCAAAAATGGATAATTTTGACAAAATATATAAATACAGCCCGTAATCAAACAATGATATGATATTAAGAAAAACTATTCAGAAAGCCCTGTTATCCGTGATAGCCATATGGATGTTCAGCGCCATACCTGCAGGAGCCCAGGCCAGGCAGGATTTTTATTCGAGCATGAAAAAGATCAATGCCTTTTACCAGATGATTGAATTTGCATATGTGGATACTGTCAATGAGAGCAAACTGGTTGAAAAATCAATAGTTGAGACTCTGAAGGAGCTTGACCCTCATTCGATGTACATCTCCAAGAAAGATGTGCAGAGGGCCAATGAACCACTGGAAGGCAATTTTGACGGGATAGGGATACAGTTCGAGATCCTGAGGGATACCATCAACGTGGTTCACACTATTTCGGGCGGACCCAGTGAGAAGCTGGGGATCATCCCGGGAGACAAAATCATAAAGATCGATGGGCAGGCAGCCACAGGAAAAACTATCACAAACCAGTATGTCCTTGATCACCTGAGAGGTAAAAGGGGCACAAAAGTTGAAGTTACCATATCAAGAAGCGGGAAGAAAGAACCCATCGATTTTTCGATTACCCGCGATAAGATCCCTTTGAACAGTATTGATTCGTATTATATGATCAATGCTGAAACCGGGTATATCAACCTGAACAGGTTTGCCCAGAATTCCACCCAGGAATTTGTTGATGCCCTCAGCAAACTGCAGAACCAGGGCATGAAAAACCTTATCCTTGATCTCAGGAATAATTCAGGAGGATATATGGGGATAGCAATTGAATTGTCAGACCAGTTCCTCGATGCCGGCAAACTCATTGTATATACCGAGGGGATCCACAGCCCGAGGGAGGATTATAAGTCAACTAACAGCGGGTTGTTTGAAAAAGGCAAGCTGGTAATCATTATGAACGAGAATTCAGCTTCGGCCAGTGAGATTGTTGCAGGCGCCGTCCAGGATTGGGACCGTGCTGTAATTGTTGGCCGCAGGTCCTTTGGTAAGGGACTCGTGCAGAGGCCATTCTCCCTGCCCGACAGTTCCCAGGTCAGGCTTACAACGGCAAGGTATCACACGCCATCGGGACGCTGCATCCAGAAATCCTATGCTGAAGGGGTAGATAAATATTATATGGACTTTGCAAAAAGGGTGAAGCGGGGAGAACTGATACATCCCGACAGCATTAAATTCCCCGACTCCTTAAAGTTTCAGACTTCAAAAAAACGGGTGGTTTACGGCGGGGGCGGTATTATGCCTGATGTCTTCATCCCCTGGGATTCAACAATCATCTCCGATTATTACCTCGATCTCCGCAGGAAAAATGTGATCAATCTTTTTGTGGGGGATTATGTTGACAGGAACCGTCAGAACCTGCAGGTTTCATATCCTGATTTCAAAAAATTCAATAAAGATTTCGCTGTTGACTCCTCGTTCATGAAACCTTTCTTTGAACAGGCTGAAAAACTGGGAGTAAAGTTCGATGAAAAGGGATATTCAGCTTCCTCGAAACTTATCAGGTCGCAGGTCAAGGGTCTTATTGCCGAGAAACTCTTCAACCTGAGCGCCTATTATGAAGTGACCAACCAGGTTGATGAGGAAGTTAACAAAGCTGTTGAGGTAATTGAGGATAACGCACTTTTTGACAAGCTAAAGATCGATCGTTGATTTGGATCTTCAGGAAACATTACCATTCATCCATATTGCCCTGCCGGTTCAGAACGAGCCGCAGTTCCTTCGTCGGCTGGTCGATTGTATTTCGCGCCAGACCTACACCAGGTTCAGGGTATACATTTGCGTGAACCAGCCTGAGTCATGGTGGGACGATCCGGATAAATCGGAGATCTGCCTTACCAACGAGATGACCCTGGAATGGCTTAACACCCTTGGCCGGGAAACATTTGAGATCATCGACAGGGCTTCAAGGGGCAAGGGGTGGGATACCAGGAACTTCGGTATTGGCTGGGCGCGTAAAGTGATTATGGACATGATCAGCGGACTTGCTTCAGATGCGGACCTTATCCTCAGCCTTGATGCCGACACCACCTTCAATGAAAACTATTTTTTATCGGTAGCCCTGAATTTCTTTAATAATCCAGATGCTGTCGGGCTTTCGGCACCGTATTTTCACATGATCTCACCGGATCCCAGGGCTTACCGGGCTGTGCTTCGTTATGAGATCTACATGCGGCATTACCAGCTCAGCCTCTGGCGCATAGGAAGCCCCTATACTTTCACCGCTTTGGGATCAGCAATGGCTTGTCCGGTATGGGCCTATAATGCCGTAGGTGGCATGACACCTAAAACCAGCGGGGAGGATTTTTATTTTCTGCAGAAATTAAGGAAATACGGCAGGATATTGTTCTGGAATGATGAAAAGGTATTTCCGGAGGCAAGGTTCAGCAACCGTGTGTTTTTTGGTACCGGGCCTGCAATGATCAAAGGGGATTCGGGCGACTGGAGCAGTTATCCCATCTATCCCTCGGAATTATTCGACGAGATATGGGAAACATATGAACTGTTCCCTTCTTTTTTCATAAAAACCCGGCAGACCCCTGTTGTTGAGTTTCTGCAGAAACAGCTAGGCGATACTGATCCTTTTGCTCCCATGAGGAAGAATTTCAAAACCGTTGAGAATTTCGTACGGGCCTGTCATGAGAAATTTGACGGTTTGAGGATTCTTCAGTACCTGAAAGCAAACCAGGAGAAGTACCCGGGCACTGATGAGGAACACCTTGTTAACTTCCTGCTGGCCAATTACGATGAAGCGCAACTCAGGAACCTGGGTATTGACTTCCATTCATTTTTATTCGGGACGTCCCCTCTGCCGGAACTGGAGAAGATCAGGCTTCTTTTGTTTGAGAAAGAAGAAGAGTCGAGGTTTATTTCAGCACTGTATTGACCAGGGATGCAGCCTCTTCGAGGGTGACGGCCGAATGAACCTTTAGGCCTGATTCATCAATCAGCTTTTTGGCTTCCACCGCATTTGTACCCTGCAGACGTACGATGATCGGAATGCTGATGTCGCCTATATTCTTATATGCATCCACGATCCCCTGGGCAACACGGTCACAGCGCACGATACCTCCGAAGATATTGACCAGTATGGCTTTTACAGCCGGGTCCTTCAGGATGATCCTGAACCCTTCTTCGACCCGTTTGGCATTTGCACTGCCTCCTACATCCAGGAAATTGGCAGGATCTCCGCCCGAGAGCTTGATGATGTCCATTGTAGCCATGGCAAGTCCTGCTCCGTTGACCATACAGCCTACATTGCCGTTGAGTTTGACATAATTCAGATCATGACGGGAAGCCTCGACTTCAATTGGGTCTTCCTCGTCCATGTCACGCATGGAAGCAATATCGGGATGACGGAACAAAGCATTGTTATCGATCACCACCTTCGCATCGGCAGCTATGATCTTATCGTCGGATGTTTTAAATAATGGATTTATTTCAATTAGGGAAGCATCTGATTTGATATAGGCAGTGTAGATAGCATTCAGGAATTTGATCATATTCTTGAATGCATCACCTTTAAGTTCCAGGTTGAAAGCAACTTTCCTTGCCTGGTATTGCTGCAGGCCAAGTTTAGGGTCAATTTCCTCGGTAAAAATCTGCTCGGGAGTCTCCTCGGCTACCTTCTCGATATCCATCCCTCCACGGGGGGAGTACATGATAATGATGTGGCCTGATTTCCTGTTGAGCAACAGGCTGAGGTAAATTTCTGAAGGCTGGGAAGGCCCGGGGTAGTATATATTCTGCTCTACGTAAACCTTTCTGACCAGTTTCCCTTCAGCGCTCGTTTGAGGAGTGATCAGCATCATTCCTATGATCTTCTCGGCATACTGCCTTACCTCGTCAATGCTTTTGGCGATTTTCACTCCGCCGCCTTTACCGCGGCCCCCGGCATGCACCTGGGCTTTGATCACCCATTTGTCGGTCCCTGTAGAAGATTGAAGGACTTCAGCAACTCTTACCGCTTCTTCAGGTGTGTTGGCCACTCCACCTTCAGGAACTGGAACTCCATATTGTTTCAGGATGATCTTACTTTGGTATTCATGCAGGTTCATAGATCAAAATATTATTTCTGATTTTTATAAATAAATGTTATTCAGTTATTTATATGATGGAAGTTGCTGAAGGTCAGCTCAGGTTTCCGGTTCTCAAAAGTAAGCTTTCAGTTTGGAATTACAAAATATTTCAGGACCCCGGAATTTTTTACCTTTGCCCTTTCTTTTCACATGATCATTGCCAGGGATATTTACAAATCATTCGGAGAACTGAATGTTCTTAAAGGAATCAGTCTTGAAATTCAGGACGGTGAGATAATTTCCATTGTCGGGGCTTCAGGTGCAGGGAAATCCACATTGCTTCATATTATAGGTACCCTTGACAAGGCCGATTCAGGTGTGATCGAGATAGACAAGGTGAAGTTTGACGGGCTTTCCGATAAAAAAATGTCGGAATTCAGGAATAAACATATCGGTTTTGTTTTCCAGTTCCATCACCTTTTGCCCGAATTCACCGCCATTGAAAACGTCTGTATCCCGGGCTTTATCAGGGGAGGTTCAAAAAACGAGACGGTTGAGAAGGCAAGGGAGCTGATGGAAATCCTTGGTCTTACAGGTCGCATTAAACACAAGCCATCGGAACTGTCGGGAGGTGAGCAGCAAAGGGTAGCCATTGCAAGAGCGCTGATCAACGACCCGGGTGTTATTCTTGCAGATGAGCCTTCGGGAAACCTTGACAGCAATTCAGCAATGGAATTGCATAAACTGTTTTTCAGTTTACGGGAAAGGTTCCATAAAACCTTTGTGATCGTCACGCATAATACCGAACTTGCTGGTATGGCCGACAGAAAACTGACGATACGCGATGGTGTTATAATTCAGTAGTTAAAATTATTTCCCGATTTTTACGTTATACTCTGAAAAGGATATAAAGTAAGGCATTAACAACCGAGATATTGCATGAAACTGTTACCACGGAAATCTGAATACCTTGCTTCCATTATTGCCTTTGTTACGCTTACCGCGCTTGCCATAGCTGTTTTTACGATCTCCCTGCCTTCAGGCCCTGATCATTATCCTGCTGATCCGGTTTCATCAGTTTCGCCCGACTCCCTGAACAAAGCTAAACCCCAGCATGCCGATACGACGTTTAACGGCCTCGTTCAAAAGGGGGAAGCTTTTGTGAAAGCAAATAACCTCGAAGCTGGACTAGAGCAGCTTGAAAAGGCCCAGAAACTCAGGCCTACCGACAAAACAGTCAATGCCCGTATTGCCCAGGTGAAAGGCATGATCACCGAAAACAGTAAAAAGCAGGCCGACTTCAGGAACTCCGTTGTTGCCGGCGATGCTGCATTTCAGAAGAAGGATTACCTTAATGCAAAGGCCTATTACCAGATGGCACTGAACCTTGTCCCGGCCGATTCAACTGCCAGGGAGAAGCTGAAGAAGACTATGGATCTCATCCGTTCCCAGAAAGCCTCGAATACCTTGTATGATGTTGCCGTTGCGAATGCCGACAGGCTTTTCCAGGCAGGGGAATATGATAAAGCCAATGAGGAATACCAGAATGCCTCACGTATTCTCCCATCCGAACAGTATCCAAAGCAGAAGATCAACGAGATCGTGAAAATCAAGGTTGAACAGCAGATGACTGCAGGAGAGTATGCAACCGCGATTAAAAACGGGGATCAGTATTATAATGCAAAAAACTGGCAGCCTGCGCTTCTTGAGTACCAGAATGCATCGAAGATAAGGCCAAATGAAAAATATCCAAAAGACAGGATCGCTGAACTTACCCTCCTGGTAGCCGACCAACGGACTAAAGATGAGGCATATACTAAACTCATTACCAATGCCGACCAGCTTTTCTCTGCCAAATCATACCCTGCTGCACGAAAAGAATATGTAAATGCCTCAAAGATCAAACCCGACCAGAGCTATCCAAAGAATAAGATCGTTGAGATAGACCGTTTACTTACCGCCCTGGCGAAGACCCAGAAAGATTACGAGCAGTATATCAGCCTGGCCGACAGCTTTTACATAGACAAGAATTTTATCAGGGCCAGGGATTATTATACCCTTGCCTTGAATGTCAAGCCCGCCGAAAGCTATCCTAAGACGATGCTTGAAAAAGTAAACCCCCTGGTTGCTGGCCAGGAAGCCGGGGAGAAGGCAAAAGAAGAGTCGTACCAGAGCGCCATCGCAGTAGCCGACAAAGAATTCTCAGGGAAAAACTACGAGCAGGCAAAGCAGGAATACCAGAGGGCATCAGGTATAAAGCCGGCCGAAGCATATCCGAAAGGGAAAATTTCGGAGATTGACAAACTTCTTGCCGATCAGCAAGCTGCAGCACTTTTAGCTGCCGCGGCAAAACAAAAGGAACTGGAGATGCAGCAGCAGGCTGATCTTGCCGCTGCTGCCGCGAAACAGAAAGAACTGGAAAAGCAAAAACAGGCTGAGCTGGCTGCTGCTGCCGCGAAACAGAAAGAACTGGAACTTCAACAGGCTGAACTTGTGAAGGCCAAAAAACTGGACGATGATTACCAGCTGGCTGTAAAAACGGGAGATTCACTTCTAACGGCATTGCAATATGCACAGGCTAAAACCGCCTTTACAAAAGCATCTTCCATTAAACCCGCTGAAACTTATCCAAAGGAAAAACTGGCATTGATCAGTACTGCCATGGCCGATATGGCAAAGCAGCAGGCCCTGGATAAGCAATACCAGGCAGCCATAACTTCGGCAGATAAACTGCTTGCCGCGAAATCCTACAATGAAGCAAAGGTCCAGTACAAAGCAGCCCTTGACCTGAAACCGGGAGAAGCATACCCGGGAACAAAAATTGCCGAGATAGACAAGCTGCTTGAAACGATTGCAAAGCAGCAGGCCCTGGATGGTGAATATACAGGTATACTTGTTTCCGGGGAAAAGCTTTTCAAGGCCAGATCGTGGGACCAGGCAAAGACCGAATACCAGAAAGCCCTGGCGCTGAAACCCGAAGAGGTGCTCCCGAAAAAGCGTATTGCCAGCATTGACAGCATAGGGGAGGCGCTACTGAAACAGAAATCTCTGGAGGAACAGTATGCAGGCATTATAACAAATGCAGATCAGCTGCTTGCTTCAAGAACATTCGACCAGGCAAAGCTGGAATACCAGAAAGCCTCGGCATTGAAGCCATCAGAAGCTTATCCTAAAACAAAGATCCAGGAGATCGATAAACAGTTAGCTGAAATTGCACGCCTGAAAAAACTCGACGAAGATTATAACCTAGCGGTTAAAAACGGGGATTCACTTCTCGGTGCGGGGCAGTATGCACTGGCCAGGGTCCCGTTTACTAAGGCAACAACGCTGAAACCTGCCGAGGCTTATCCGAAAGAAAAACTTGCGCTGATAACCACCGCCCTCGCCGACCTTGCAAAGCAAAAAGAACTTGACCAGAAATACCAGGCAGCCATTGCATCGGCCGATAAGTTCCTTCAAAACAAGTCGTACAATGATGCAAAGGCGCAATACACCGCAGCCCTGGCGATCAAACCCGGGGAAGCCTATCCCACCGGCAAGATCAGTGAAATAGACAAGACCCTGGCTGAAATTGCAAAGCAGAAAGTGCTTGACAGCACTTATTCTGCACTTATCGTTTCGGGAGAGAAACTGTTCAGGGCGAATTCGCTTGACCAGGCTAAAACCGAATTCAGGAATGCGCTTGAATTAAAACCCTCTGAAAGTCTGCCGAAAAAACGGATTGCCAGCATCGACAGCATAAGCGAAGTGATCCTGAAACAAAAATCCCTGGATGAACAATATTCAGGCATTATTACAAACGCTGATCGGCTGCTTGCTTCTAAAACGCTGGACCAGGCCCGGGAAGAATATATGAAAGCCTCGGCCTTGAAACCCGCGGAATCCTATCCCAAAACGAAGATCCAGGAAATCGATAAGCAGCTTGCCGAAATTGCCCGCCTTAAGAAACTCGATGATGATTACAAGCTTGCAGTTAAAATCGGGGATTCTCTCCTTGGTCTTAACCAGTATGCCCAGGCAAAAGCCCTGTTTACAAAAGCTTCTGCCCTGAAACCGGCTGAATCCTACCCTAAGACGAAACTGGAGCAGATCGATAAAGCCCTGGCCGACCTTGCAAAGCAGAAGGAACTTGATCAGAAGTACCAGGCTGCAATTGCATCAGCTGACAAACTGCTCGAAAGCAAATCCTATAACGAAGCAAAGGCTCAGTACACTGCAGCCCTTGCACTTAAACCCGGAGAGGCCTATCCGACGGGGAAGATCAGCGAAATAAATAAAGCGCTGGCCGACATTGCAAAGCAGAAAGCTCTCGACAGTACCTACACTGCAATAATGGTCTCCGGTGAAAAATTGTTCACTGCAAAATCGCTGGACCAGGCTAAATCAGAATTCCAGAAGGCCCTGTCATTAAAACCTGCAGAAGCTCTTCCAAAGCAGAGGATAAACAGCATCGACAGTATTGCAGAAGCTCTAAGGAAACAAAAGTCGCTTGATGAGCAGTATGCCGGGCTTATCACAAATGCCGACAAGCTTCTTGCTTCAAAATCCTATGAACAGGCAAAGGCTGAGTATGAGAAAGCCTCGGGAATGAAACCTGCCGAAACCTATCCTAAAACCAGGATCCAGGAAATCGAAAAGCAGCTTGCCGAAATTGCGAGGCTTAAAAAACTGGATGATGACTATAAATCGGCGGTCAGCCGCGGGGATTCCCTGATGGGGGCAAGCCAATACGCTACGGCGAGAATTGCATTTGCCGAAGCCGCAGCCTTGAAACCTGCCGAAGCCTATCCGAAAACAAAACTTGCCCAGGTTGATAAAGCAATGGCCGACCTGGCTAAGCAGAAAGAACTTGACCAGAAGTACCAGACCGCTATAGCATCGGCAGATAAGCTTCTTGAAAGCAAATCCTATACCGAAGCCAGGACCCAGTATACCTCGGCGCTTGCTCTCAAACCGGGTGAAGCTTATCCTACGGGAAAGATCAGTGAAATAGATAAAACCCTGGCTGAGATCGCAAAACAAAAAGCAAGGGATGACCAGTATGCCGTTATTATAGCTTCAGGCGAAAAATTATTCAATGCAAAGTCATTGACTGAAGCAAAAACTGAATACCAGAAGGCCTTGGCTTTAAAACCGGACGAGCATCTGCCCAAACAAAGGATTACCAGTATCGACAGCATCAACGCGTCCATCCTTGCAGCTCATAAAGCCAGGGACAGCGCCTATTCCGCAGCGATAAGCAACGGAGACAAACTCCTTGCTGCAAAATCATTTGATGAAGCAAAAACCGAATACCAGAAAGCAATTTCAATCAAGGCGGATGAGCTTTACCCAAAGACTAAAATCGGGGAGATCGACAAGGCTGTTGCCGACATCTCAAGGCAGAAAGCCATGGTTGAAAGCAGGTACAAGGCGTCGGTTACAAAGGCGGACCAGTTGCTTGCCGCAAAATCCTATGAACAGGCAAAAGCCGAATATGTCAACGCCCTCAGCATCAAAGCAGGTGAACAATATCCACAGGATAAAATAAAGGAAATTGAAAACATCCTGGCTGATATAAAAGCCAAGGAAGATGCATATAAAGCCTCATTAGCCAAAGCCGACCAGCTGCTGCTTGAAAAGAAATATGAGGATGCGCGTACTGAGTATGAAAATGCCCTGACCATAAGGCCAAATGAGCAGTATCCAACCAATAAAATTGACGAGATCAATAAAAGACTGGCTGAAATACAGGGAAAGAAAAAGACATTCGATGACCTGGTTTCCAAGGGGGACAATGCCTTCGGCAACAAGGATTACGGCAAGGCAAGAGGGTTCCTTCAACAGGCTACGGTTCTCTTCCCTGAAGAAACCTCCGCCAGGAGCCTTCTCGACAGGGTGAACCATGTGATTGACAGCTTATACCGCGCCAATAAAGGGAAGTACGACAAAGCCATTGGTGAAGCCGATAAATTCTATAACGGGTTTGAATTTGATAAGGCCATAGATGCCTACACTGAGGCTTCGGCTTTCCTGCCCATGGAGAGTTATCCTAAGGAAATGATTGCCCGTATTCACAAGACTCTTGCTGAGAATGCCATCGCAGATGTGCTTAACAGTCCGGTCACCATAGCTTCCAACGAAGAGAAGCAGTTTAAATTCACACCTGTCAATATAGCATCGCGAAAGGATAATTTTATTTATATCAAGCTCAGGAATCTTTCGGGTAAGCAGTTTTCAGTGTTGCTTCGTTATGGCAAGGACAATGCGCCATCGGGAGGAATCGTGATCCGCAACCTGAGCATTGACGGGAAGGTCAACGAGCGACTTATCAGTGTAAGGGAACAGGATGTGTGGTACCGCATCGACAATAATTTCATCAGCCTGTACCCCCAGGGCGGGGATATCGAAGTCAGTTTCATTCAGGTTTCAAAAGCCAGGTAAGAGAAATTCCTTATTTTTGTGGGGCTTTCTCCGGCCCTCCGGTTCAAAAACTACTGTCTATGCCAACCATGAACATTCATGCCCAAAATGAATTCCGCCTGAGGTTTAAAGATCTCTGGAGACTCATAGGTAACTCTCCTTTGCTTGTAATTAATTTCAAATACAAAGGGCAAAAACGGACCCTGTATGCCAAAGCCGAACATTATAACATCACAGGCAGCATCAAGGACAGGATGGCTTTATATATTCTGGAAAAAGCCTATAATGAAAACAAAATCAAACCTGAGGATATTATCGTTGAAGCAACCAGCGGAAATACGGGAATTGCCTTTGCAGCTATAGGCAGGGCGCTGGGCCACCAGGTCAGGATCATCATGCCCGACTGGATGAGCAAGGAAAGGGTGGACATCATTAAAAGCCTCGGTGCAACCATCATCCCGATTTCAAAAGAACAGGGAGGTTTCCTCGGCAGTATCAAGCTCTCGGAGGAGATGGCAGCCAGGGAACAGAATATTTTCCTTCCACAGCAGTTCTCGAATGAAGCAAACGCCCAGGCCCATGAAAAAACAACAGGGCCCGAGATCTGGTGCCAGATGGCTTATCATGGAGTCACCCCTGATGCTTTTGTTGCAGGTGTTGGTACAGGCGGCACGGTTATGGGAGTTGGCAGGCTGCTCAGGCAAATGAGGCCGGAGATTAAAATCCACCCGCTTGAACCTGCCGAATCCCCAACAATGTCAACCGGGCATAAGGTGGGCGCGCACAGGATACAGGGGATATCCGATGAATTTATTCCGGCTCTTGTGAAACTTGACCAGCTTGACCGGATAGTGGCGGTGCCCGACGGAGACTCAATTTTGATGGCTCAGAAACTGGCACGTCAATTAGGGCTTGCAGTGGGTATATCATCAGGCGCCAACTTTTTGGGAGTCCTGCAGATCCAGAATGAAATGGGTGGAAAAGCAAACGTAGTGACGGTTTTTGCAGACTGCAATAAAAAGTACCTGAGCACTGACCTTATGAGGGAGGAGCCCGTAAAAGGAAGCTATGAAAGCCCCCATATTGAACTGCTGGACTTCAAGGTTTATAAACGTGTCTGCGATAATTGCTGCGACATGTACGAATGTGAACTTAAGCCATATGCAATGGCAAAGTGATCCTGAACAAACTTCCTTTATCAGTTTCACTTTCCACATATAAGCTTCCCCCGTTTTTTTCGACAAATTCCCTGGTAAGTATCAGGCCCAGCCCTGTCCCGGGCTCATTATTTGTTCCCGGCCTTGAAAATGAAACATCGATCCTGAACAGTTTTGTTATCTCGACTGAATTCATGCCTATCCCGCTGTCTCTGATATCAACCTCAACCTTTGAGCCGGTCAAACGGGTTTCTATTGACACCTGGCCGCCTTTGGGAGTGTATTTGATGGCGTTGGCAAGGATGTTGTGAAACGACGAGCGTATCATGTTCCTGTCGGCATTGATCATTGCCTGGTCAATAACAATGCATTTAACACTGATGTTTTTATGCATTGCCGAAACTTTGATTGTTTCAACAGCCAGTCTCAACTCTTTTGCCAGGTCAAACACCTCCTTCTCAAATTCAATTTTACCTGTCTGTAATCTGGACCATTCAAGAAGGTTTTCAAGTAAGTTATATAACCTCTGTGAGTTGGAATGTATCACCGAAATGAATTTCTTCCGGTCTTCCTCGCTTAAAGTGGAATATTCCGTTCTTAAAAGATCAGAATACCCGAGCAGGTAATGAAAGGGAGATTTCAGGTCATGCGCAAGGATAGAGAAAAATTTGTCCTTGTTTAAATTTAATCCCTGCAGTTCTTCGGCATAGTTTGTGATCTTCTCTTCAGCTTTTTTCCTTTCGGCTACCTCTTTTTCAAGCCTTACCTTATTGTTAAAAGACTCACCCACCAGTTGGGCGATCTTATGAAACTCCCTGTGAGCTGATGAAATTTGTGATAATATTTCATGGTCCTGATTGTCAAGACTTTGTGTGATTGTCCGGATAGGCGCGGTAATCCATTTCCATATAAGTATGTAGAAAAGGATAACACCCAGGATGGCAAGGATCAATGGGATGAGCGTATACAGGTTAAATAGTTTTACATCGGCTTTGTAAAATGATTTTGATATGAAATCAATCCTGGCAATATCTTTACCTGCAAAGTCTTTTTCATAAATCGCTATTTCCTGAGAGTTCCGGTCAATGTTATGGGGCCGGTCTGAATTAACTTTAGCTTGCAGGTTATGCAGGTCTATCAAGGAATTTGATGAGTTTTCGAGGTCTGTAATAACCCCTTTGTCCCATATTTTTCCAAATATCAGGTAGCCCCTGGCCGGTGTTTTCCTTTCCAGGTCAACTGAAGTTACAATAATAGATCCGTATATTTCAACCAGGCCGTCATTTGTGTATTCAAAGAAATGACAGATTGGATGCGTTTTAAAGATGTTTTTAAGTTTCTCTTTTGTGATTATCCCGGGAATCGAGGCAGGGGCATCAGGAGCATAGGTGGCCCAGATTAATTCATCTTTCAGGCTGTATATCTGGAGAAGATCCAGATCCATCGTTTTCCGGGTACTTCCAAGATTTTCCCGGGCCCATACCGTATCGGGTTTATTTACAAAGTCGATCATCATATCCCAGGCTGAATTATCCTCCAGTATCCTTTGGTTTGAGCGCTCAAGGTTTTTAAGGATACTTTGAATACTTACATAAGTATTCTCCCGGTAGGCATAATTGAAGAGTTTCTCTTCCTTCGCCCTGCTGAGATGATAAGTAAAAGTGGAAATGACAAGTAAGGCCATGACCATTATAACCAGGCCTATTATTTTAATATTCAGTTTCATTTTTTAATAGTATGAAGTTTAATCAGCGTTATTTCGGGCCTTATTCCTATTCTCCCGGCATAACCCACCGTTCCCAGTCCTTCATTCACATATAAAGTAGATAAAAACCCGACTTTGTTTTTAAGGTATAATCCTCCCCACAGGGGATTCGAGACTGCAAGAATGCTCCATCTCAGCGATCCGTATTCAATGCCAATCTGCCCTCCGTGAGTATGACCCGATAAGGTAAGGTCAATTTCGGGATGCTTACTGCTGATGATGCTGTCCCAGTATGAGGGGTCGTGGGAAAGAAGGATTGAGAAAAGGGATCTGTTGATACCTGTCTCGGCCTTGCTTATATCACCATATCTCTGAAACCTTCTTTTTGCACCCCAGTTCTCGACACCCAGGATGTTGATGCTGTCATCGCCATGGTGGATCACTGCAGAATGGTTTAACAGCAGTTTCCACCCCAGTTCCGAAAAGAAGTTTTTAAGCTCGTCGAAGTTCATCTCCTTCGCCACCGGGGACTCCCATTTTACATAGTCTCCATAGTCATGGTTCCCGAGAACAGCATAAACACCATACCTGGCTTTGACTTCTTTAAGGCAGCTAATAAAACCCCGGCCTTCGGAGCTCGAGTAAGTGAACATATCACCGGTGAATACGACCAGGTCGGGTTTAAGTCCGTTAATCCTGCTTACTGCCTCATTGAGCTTTCTCTTGCAGGTCCAGTTACCGAGGTGAATGTCGGAGATCTGGACAATCCTGAAGTTATCGAAGGAAGCCGGGAGCTTTGGTGAACTCACATCCACAGTCACAACTTTAAAATCAAATACCCAGACAATCATTCCCATAAGCATGGTCAGCCAGACCAATCCCCCCAGGATCCATGCTGAAACGTCAATCCACCACAGCCGGTAAGTCCGTGTTTTGAACAAGCCTGAAACCAGGATACTGATCAGCCTGCTCAGGAGGGTAATTGCCAAAGGGATCATTTTGGACATGATGGTCATCAGCAGGAGGCTCAGAAGGATCGCTTTTGCAGTGGTGTTCCAGGAGATGAACGGGATGAAAAGGCCGGCAATGACCAGGAAGAAAAGAGTGGCCCCGGGAAGCCAGAACAGGGCTGAAAGTAATAGCTTCAGCGGTTTATCCCTTCTTTTGATCCAGGCTCTGACAAGCAGCCATAATACCAGGTCGCCAAGGAGGAACACAGCGAGAAACAACAGCATCCCAAGGTACTTCGGGAAGAAAGAAGCTAAGATCAGGATCAGTGCGATGACACCGGAAATGAACAATGCCAGTGATATTGCTTTTTTCATTTGTTCTTTACATAGTTCACGAGGCCTTTTGCCGTGAATATATCCATAAGTTTCCCGGGTAGGGCGGCAAAGCCGAACTGTTTTGATCCTACGGTCACAATTCCTTTTTCAAAATCGACAGTAACATCATCACCCTGTTTATACGCGTCGACAGCTTCAGGGACGAGGATAATAGGCAGCCCCTGGTTAACCGAGGAACGGAAGAAAATGCGGTTGACCGATTTGCAGATCACGGCTCTGACCCCTGCAAAGGCGAGGCCCACCGAAGGATGCTCCCTTGAGCTGCCGCAACCGAAATTAGCTCCTGCCATGAGAATGTCGCCTGCCTTCACTCTTTCGGAGAAGCTGTTATCAAATCCTTTGAAAAGATGAGGCATGATCTTATCGGGTTCTGAACTCTGGACATTATAGGTAAGGTTGCCTGCAAACATCTGGTCGGTATTGAGATTGTCAACGTCGGCATAGTTCCAGGTCCCTTTTGAATAACGGTCTTCGCCTTCCCTGATATCCACCTTAGAACTCTGTGGGGCATGGTACGGGTATTTGTCATTGGCTTTGGCGCCCCGGGGGTCGGTGATCTCGCCTGCAATGGCCGACATAGCAACGGTGGCAGGGGATGCCAGGTAAACATTTGAGGCATTATTGCCCATCCTGCCTTTGAAATTCCTGTTGGCAGTGGAAATCACATTATAATTGTCTGCCGGAATTCCCTGTCCCGTGCCGAGGCATGGGCCGCATGATGAAGCCAGGACATTGGCCCCGGCATCCATGAAAATTTCAATCAGGCCTTCTTTCATTGCCTGTTTGAAGATCTCTTTGGACGCAGGGATGATAAGCAGTTGCATGAATTTAGCGACTTTTTTTCCTTTAAGAACTGCAGCGGCTTCGCGAAGGTCTTCCAGCCGGCCATTGGTGCAGGTGCCTATCAGCGCCTCCTGTATTTTTGTCCCCTGCACTTCGGAGACGGCTTTAACATTATCCACGTGATGTGGGGCGGCAACCACAGGGAAGAGCCCGCTGAGGTCTATACTGATCTCCTTGAGATATTCGGCATCCGGGTCTGCCCATAATCCATCGGTTTTTTTACCGAACCAGGCTCCAAGAACTTCATCGGCGGGGAAAACAGCGTTTTTGGCCCCCATTTCCGATGCCAGGTTGGCAAGGACCATGCGGTCGGAGATACTCAGGGTCTTCACTCCTTCGCCATGATATTCTATCGACATATAGTCGGCCCCGCTGGAGCCTATCATACCGATGATCCACAGGGCAAGGTCTTTGGCATAAACTCCTTTCCCGAGTTTTCCTGTTAGTGTGATTTTAATCGATTCGGGAACGCGGAACCAGGTCTCGCCCTGTTTCCAGAGTCCAGCTGTTTCGGTTCGGTCAATGCCGGCGGCAAAGGCATTGAATGCCCCGGCGGTACTGGTGTGGCTGTCGCTTCCCACGATGATCATCCTGGGTTTTGCATATAACGACATAAGCTGATGGCAGATCCCTTCGCCCACATCATGAAAATTTTTGATCCCGAATTTGGCTACAAAGTCCCTGATCACCTGGTAATCATTTGAAAGTTTCGAGTTGGTAGGAGGGGCGTTGTGATCAAGAGTGATCAGGAGAGTATCGGGATTGTAAAGTTTTTCCCCTCCCATTTTTTTGAAAGTACTGAATATACTTGAGGTGTTGTCGTGGGAGAGAATAATGTCGGGTTTGGCAAAGACGATAGCGCCTTTATCAGCATTGAAAATCTTTTCAGCGAAAGTTCTTCCTTTCATATCAGTCAATTTATTGGTTTATGACAAAGGTATAATAATTTTTTTTTGCTCAGATGGCAGGATTGTCTACCTTTGCAGCCCAAATTCAGAATTCCCCGGAGAGGTGGGTGAGTGGCTGAAACCAACAGTTTGCTAAACTGTCGTACGGGAAACTGTACCGGGGGTTCGAATCCCCCCCTCTCCGCAAGGCACAATTATAAAACCCCCGTTAGCAGCAAGCTTTCGGGGGTTTGTAATTTTCAAGGGGGATGCTCCGGAAGCCCAATCCCGATTTGAACCTTCGGCAAGGCGATAACTATCTAAGGTTTGAGAAACTTTTAAATTGAGGGTCCCGGTTTCCTTTCCTTCTCCAATTTTTCAAGCCGTTCTACAATTTTCGGAAAATTGCGGAAATAAATGATCGATTTTCTGAATTTTGAGACTTCCATGGCAGGAGAACCCAGATAGCTTAACCCCGGGATTGTCAGGCTTTTAGATACACCGGTCGCCCCTCCCATCGAAGTATTATCGGCAATTGTGAGATGAGGGGCCATTGCAACATGCCCGCTGATCAGGCAGTTCTTTCCCACCTTTGTTGAGCCGGCTATTCCTGTACCGGCAGCAATATATGTGTTCTCACCGACTTCGCAATTATGGGCCACATGAATCAGGTTGTCAAATTTTACCCCTTTCCGGATAATGGTCGAGCCTAAAGTTGCACGGTCTATGGTACAATTGGCCCCCATCTCCACATCATCCTCAATGACTACATTCCCGATTTGCGGTATTTTTTTATTCCCCTCATTTTGAGGAACAAACCTGAATCCATCACTTCCTATGACTGTACCGGCATGAAAGATGCAGTTTTTCCCGATGATGTTATCGGAATAAATTTTAACCCCGGGATAGAGTATAGTGTTGTCTCCTATACTCGTATTGTCACCGATATAAACTTGCGGATAGATCTTTACATTATTCCCAATATCTGTATTCTCACCGATGACTGCAAATTCTCCTATATACAGATTTTCGCCGAGTTTGGCCGACTCAGCAATAACACATTGCTTCGAAATACCGCTTTTGTTATCTTTTATCTGGTTATACAGCTCAAGTAATTTCGCGAAAGCCACCTCTGCGCTGTCAACCCTGATAAGGGTGCTGTTTAATGGGTGTTCAGGTATAAATGATTTGTTA
>Ga0316219_1001082_pt1 | contig 31937 bp, 34 predicted proteins | sample TBH18003PmetaG_FD_203635 | JGI IMG/M metagenome (GOLD analysis project Ga0316219, IMG submission 203635) | Freshwater microbial communities from Trout Bog Lake, Wisconsin, USA - TBH18003P | ecosystem: Environmental > Aquatic > Freshwater > Lake > Hypolimnion/Profundal zone | place: USA...
GAGCGCATCGACGCGGCGGAGCGTGGCGAACAGGCGCCGCGCGGCGCCGCGCAGGATGCCGCGGGAGTCGAGCCAGAAGATGTTCTTGCCCGCGAGCGCGGCCGGTTTCGCGAGGAAGACCCAGGCTTCGCGCAGCGAACTCCGCCGGGCGGCGACGGGTGAGAGCTGCGCGTGCAACGTGACCCGCGTGCGCGGGCTGTAGTGGCGGGCGAGCAGGCCGGGGGCGAGCTGCGCGCCGCGGAGGGCGCGCCCGGGCGTCGGCGCGGATTTGACCGGCACGCCGAGCGCGCGCTCGAGCTCGGCGCGCGTGACGGCGCCCGGACGCAGCAGCCGCGGGCGGCGCGGGTCGCGGAGGTCCACGATGGTGGATTCCAAGCCGATGGCGCAGGGGCCGCCGTCGAGGATGCGGCGAATTTTTCTCCCGAGGCCGGCGCGGACGTGCTCGGCGGACGTTGGGCTGACGTAACCGAATGGATTGGCGCTCGGCGCGGCGAGGGGGACGCCGGCCAGTTTGAGCAATTTGCGGAAGAGCGGGTGACTCGGCATCCGGACGGCGACGCTGGGCAGACCCGCGGACACGACGTCGGGCACGACGGCCTTTTTTGGGAGAACGAGCGTGAGCGGGCCGGGCCAGAATTTCTTCGCCAGCTCCAGCGCGGCGGCGTTGACCTCGGCCACCTGGCTGAGCTGCGCGAGCGAATGGATGTGGACGATCAGCGGGTCATCGGCCGGCCGGCCCTTGGCGGTGAAAATCCGGCGGCAGGCGCGGGCATCGAGGGCGTTGGCGGCGAGCCCGTAGACCGTCTCCGTCGGCACGGCGACGAGTTCCCCGGCGCGGAGCCGGCGGGCGAGCCGGGCGAGGGTGGCGGGGGTGCCATGGACAATCATGGGTGGGAGTTGAAAGGTGAAAGTTGAAAGGTGAAAGACCGAACCTTGGGCGGGCGGACGCCATGAAATACTCCGGGCTTTCAACTTTCAGCTTTCACCTTTCAACCGGCGCCGCCGCGGCGCCCAGCGGCGTCCGGACACAAAAAAACCGGAGCCGTTGGGCTCCGGTTTGGAAGAAGGTATGCGCCGCTTACTGCGCGAGCAGCATGTTGCGCGAATGCTTGATCGTCTTCGTGATGGCGCGCTGGTGGCGGGCCGTCAGGTGCGTGTATTTGCGCGGGAGGATCTTACCCGTGTCGGTGACGAACAGCTTCATGGCTTGCGGGTTCGTGAACGGGATCTCGGCGGGCGTGGGAGTCTGTTGCGTGGTCTCGGTGGTGCTCATGCGGAAAGGGAGGGGAGACAGTGGATCGGCCGGCAGCCTTGTCAATCGGTGATTTTTTCGCGCCCGGCCCTGTATCGTTAATGGTTGATGATGTGATATTTCTTGGCGATCCGCTCCTTCACGGCGTCGGGCAGGAAATGGGTCACGGCGCTGTAGGTTTCCGGGTATTTCTTCCAGTCGACGCCGAGCGTGTCCTCGCGGAAATGCAGATACGCCAGAAACCGCCAATCCTGCCCATCCATCTTCTGGGCGACGTTATCCTCGGTGCAAACAATGTAAGGTCCAAAAATAATCTCCTGCATCTGGGCCGCGGACCGGATGCACGGCAGGCAGCAGATCACGGCTGCCACCAAGCCGAGCCACCAGGACCGCAGGTTGCTGGAGGCGGCCGCCAACATGACCAGCAGGGTGAATCCGAAGATGGCGAGAGTCTTGGCCATGATGAGTTCGTCGGCATACGCCTGGCCCACGAGGGCCACGCAGAGTACGACGAACAGCGGCACCAGCACGTCGCGCGAGGCCCGCCACCGCTGCCAGGAAATGAGAACGAAGAGGCTCAGCATCACCACCAGCGCGTCGGCTCCCACCGGATTGGAAAAAAATTGACGGTCGAAATCCCGGGAAAAATCGTAGCCCAACCAGACATACGGGCTCGAGCCGCCGAACATTCCCAGGAAATGTCCCAGCGCCGTGACCGGGAGCTGCGTTATGCCCGTATTGGCCGGCAAGTCCTGGCCGAGTCGCACGACGGCGATCGCCTCGGCCCAGATTGTCAGGAGCAACCCCGTCATCAGGTGCCCCGGACGCGGGTAGTGCACGGGGCGGTGTTCCACGCGAAACGTCAGCGCAAAAGGGCGGGTCTCAAAGCGCAACGTCACCCCGACCAGCGCGAGCAGCAGCGGGACGGCGCCCACGACGAGCCCCACGTAGAGGTATTTCATCGTATAGAGCGCGGCACACAGGACGAGCATGAGCACGGCGAGTCCCACCGACTCCGCGCGGGTGCCTTCCTCGGCGGCGACCGCCCCGGCCAGGGCGAGGGCGGTGAATCCCGCGACGATCGACCCGCCAAAGTAACCCGCGATCCACGGCTGCACGAACAGCGGGTGGAACACGACGGCGAGGGCCGGCACGACGGCAAGAATCCAATATTTGAACCCGAACATGCGCGGCTCGCGGGCCAGCGCCATCGCCAGGCTGGCGAGCAGCACGACGGGATAGAGCAGGTAGGCTTTCGCGATTTCCAGGCCGGTCGCGGAGCTGAGGCACGCGAGGGATTCGTAGTTGAGCGGGCGTTCCTGGATGGAGAGCACATGCCAGGTCCAGTTGAAGCGCATCGGGTCCACGCCGACTTCCGGCAGCGTCCGGATGGAATGATGCTGCAGCCATTCCGCGGTGATGACGTAGCCCCACATGTCCACGCCGTGCGCGCCGTAAGCCAGCAGTCCGGGGAAGCGAATGAACGGATAGCACAGCAACCACGTCATCACCGCCGTGCAAACCGCGGCACACCCCAGATCGGCCCAGCGGCGCTGTTTGAAGGCCAGGTAAAGCCCCCCGGCAAAGAACAACCAGAACAGCGGCCGGGCCCAGTTCGCGGAAAAGCCCACAATCCAAGGCACCGTGCACAGCAGCAGGAACACGCACCAGCCGCACAGCATGGCGACGAGGGGGCTTTTCGAGGCCACGAGCCAGCGGCCGATGCTCCAGCAGCAGACACTCAGCAACAAAGCCGCGCCCCAGACGGGCAGCACCGTGGTGAACATGGGCTACGGTTTTACCCGCCCGGCGAGGACCCACAAGCACTATGCCTTGCCGGATGGGTGACGACCCGCCGTCGGGCTCCTCCCAACACCGGAGGCCAATCGGCGCTTTTGGCGTGAAATCGGGCCGCCGCCCTGCGAAGTTCCCGCCACCCGCTGGGACCGTCCCCGTAGCTCAAATGGATAGAGCGGTCGTTTCCTAAACGACATATTCCGGTTCAATTCCGGACGGGGGCACCAGCTTGAGCGGCGGGAAACCGCCCGACGCCGCTACTTCAGCAGCCGGGTGAAGCGGGCGGTGGAGCGGCGGACGGCGCCCTGGCTGGCGGATTCCATTTCGCGGTAGAGGGCGAGGACTTTCCGGCCGGTGGGGGAGATGGTGGCGCCGCCGCGGGCGGAGCCGCCGCGGGTCTTGCGGACGAGGGGCTCGGCGAAACCGCGCTCCATGCTCTTCACCAGCTTCCACGCCTTCATGTAGGACATACCCATCGCGCGGGCCGCCCCGCCAATCGAGCCGGCGCGGCCGATGTGCTCCAGCAGCGCCGCCTTGCCCGGGCCGAAGACGAAGACCCGCCCGTGATAGAGACGGATGCTGGGCACAATCGTGAGCGGCGTGGCCTTCGCGGGCATGAGGAGATGCAAATCGCTGCGGGCGCGGTGGCCAACAGAATAACACACCGTGCTTAACCGCGAAGCTTCAAGATTCAGCCAGGGCGCAGGGCAGGGCCCTCCGGTTGCCGAGCTTTGCGCGCTTGGCGATCCTGGCGGGGAATGAGTCATCTCGCCACCGACCTATTCACTTGAATAGGTCGGTGGGCCGGGCGAATATTCCCGCCCTCCCATGCTTCCTCGCATCCCTTGTTTTGTCGTGTTCGCCATGGCGCTGGTAGCGCCGTGGGCGGCCTCGGGCCGGGCGGCGGAGATTGACGTCTATGGCGCCGCCAGCCTGTCCGAGGCGCTGCGGGAAATCGCCGCGCAGCATCAGCGTGCGACCGGCGACCAGGTGCGCCTAAACCTCGCGGCGTCCAGCCTGCTGGCGCGCCAAATCAAGGAGGGCGCGCCGGCCGATGTGTTCTTCTCGGCCGACGAGGCCAAGATGGACGACCTGGCGAAGGCCGGGCGGATCGACGGGGCCTCGCGGCGCAGCCTGCTCAGCAACCGGCTTGTTGTGGTGGTGCCGGTGGAAAGCACGCTCAGCGTGAAGTCCGCCGCTGACCTCACGGTCCCGGGAGTGAAGCGCCTCGCCCTGGCCGAGACGTCGACGGTGCCGGCCGGAATTTATGCGAAAGCCTATCTCACGCAGGCCGGTGTTTGGCCGGCGCTCGCCGCCCGCGTGGTGAGCACGGAGAGCGTCCGCGCAGCCCTGGCCGCGGTCGAAAGCGGTGATGCCGACGCGGGCCTCGTTTACAAAACCGACGCCCTGATCTCCAAAAAGGTGAAGGTCGCCTATGAGGTGCCCGCCGCCGCCGCGCCGCACATTTCCTACCCGGTCGCGCTCGTGCGGGGCGGCAAGAATCCCGCGGGCGGCGCGCAGTTCCTCGCGCGGCTGGTCTCGCCGGAGGGCCGGGCGGTGTTCGCCAAATACGGGTTTACCCCGGAACCCTGATCCTTCATGTCGCCCGAAGCCTGGCAAGTCACTTGGTTCACGGCGTGGGTGGCGGTCACCAGCACGCTGTGCATCCTGCCGCCGGGGCTCGCGCTCGCGTGGCTGTTGGCGCGGCGCAACTGGCGGGGCAAGTCCATCGTCGAGACGCTCGTGGCGCTGCCGCTGGTGATTCCGCCTGTCGCCACGGGATTGATCCTGCTGAAACTTTTTGGCCGGCACGGGCTGATCGGTCGCTGGCTCGAGGAATCGCTGGGCGTGGAGGTGGTGTTCACCTGGAAAGCCGTCGTCCTCGCCACGGCGGTCATGTCGTTCCCGCTGCTCGTGCGCACGGCGCGGGTGGCCTTTGAGAACGTCAACCCACGCGTGGAGAACGTCGCCCGCACGCTGGGCGCGGGACCGTGGCGCGTGTTCTGGACGATCACGCTGCCGCTCGCGCGGTCCGGCGTGATCGCGGGCGCGGTGCTGGCGTTTGCGCGGGCGCTGGGCGAATTCGGCGCGACCGTGATGGTCGCGGGGTTCATCCCGGGCAAGACCGAGACGCTGTCGCTGTCGATTTATCACCTCGTGCAACTGGGCCGCGACGGCGAGGCGTTGGGCCTCCTGGCGGTCTCGGTCGCGCTGGCCTTCGGCGCCGTGTGGTTCAGCGAGCGCATGCTGCGGAGGGCGGTCGCATGAACCTGGAAATTACCCGGCTGCGGCTGCCCCTGGCGGCTTTTGTCCTCGAGCTCGACGCGGTGCTGCAGTCGCGCGTGACGGGCCTGTTTGGGGCATCGGGCGCCGGGAAGACCTCGCTGCTGGAAACCATCGCCGGGCTGCGCCGGCCGACGGCCGGGCGCATCTCGCTCGACGGCGTGGGGCTCACGGCCGCGGGCGAGGGGATCTTCCTGCCGCCCGAGGCGCGCGGCATCGGGTTCGTGCCGCAGGATGGCGCGCTGTTCACGCATCTCGATGTGCGGGGAAATCTTTCGTTCAGCCAGCGCGTGCGAACACACCCGGTGCGCACCGCACCGACCTTCGAGCACGTGGTCGAGGTGCTGAACCTCGGGCCGCTCGTCGCGCGCCGGATCGGTTCGCTTTCCGGCGGCGAAAAGCAACGCGTGGCGTTTGGCCGTGCGCTGCTCGCCGCCCCACAGTTGCTGCTGCTCGACGAGCCGCTGGCGAGCCTCGAGGTGGAACTTAGGGACCAGATCGTTTCATATCTGCAGCGCATCCGGGACGAATTCAAAATCCCGATGCTGCTGGTGAGCCACAACGCCGACGAGATGGTGGCGCTCTGCGACGAAGTGCTCGTGCTCGAAACTGGCCGCTGCGTCCGGCGGGGAACGCCGGCGGAACTTTTTCGTCCCAGCCCGCGCCCGCATCATGTGCTGGCCAAACCCGTGGAACGCGCTCCTTTTGCCTGACCCGCTTTTGCCCATGCCCAAGAAAACAGCTTCCCCTGCCTCCCGCTTCAGTCACCTCGACGCCCAAGGCCGCGCCCAGATGGTCGACGTCGGCGCGAAACCCGACTCTGCGCGCCTTGCCATCGCCGAGGGTCGCGTTACTTGCGCACCCGCCACGATTCGGCTGCTGCGCGCCAGCGCGCTGCCGAAGGGCGACGTCCTCACCGTGGCGAAGATCGCCGGCATTTCCGCCGCGAAGGCCACCAGCACGCTCATCCCGCTCTGCCACCCGCTCGCGTTGACGTCGGTGGGAGTCGATTTTGAGGTCGAGACCGACGGCATTGTCATCCGCGCGACCGCCCGGATCACCGGCAAAACCGGCGTGGAAATGGAAGCCCTCACGGCTGTTTCCGTCGCGGCGCTGACGATCTACGACATGTGCAAGGCGGTCGACAAGGGCATGTCCATCGGCGGCATCCGCGTTGTGCAAAAGCTCAAGTCATGAAAATCGCCCGCGTCAAACTCAGTGACCGCGCCGCTGCCGGCATCTACCCGGATGCCAGCGGCCCCGAAATCGAACGCATCGTCGAGCAGTCGTTCGACGAACCGATCGAATGGGTGCGCGTGCTGCTGCCCGACGATCGTGCGGGACTCGAGCAGACGCTCCGCCGCCTCGTCGACGAGGAACAGTGCCTGCTTGTGCTGACCGCGGGCGGCACCGGCCCGACCGCGCGGGATTTCACGCCCGAGGCCACGCGCGCCGTGCTCGACAAGGAGCTGCCGGGCTTCGGCGAGATCATGCGCCTCACCAGCTACGCGAAGGTGAAAACCGCCATCCTCTCGCGCGCCACCGCCGGCGTGCGCGGGTGCTCGCTCATCATCAATCTCCCCGGCCGCCCCACCGCCGTCGCCGAGTGCCTGCCGCTGTTGCTGCCCGCGATTGCCGAGGCGCTCGACCACATCGCGGGTTTCCGCCCCAAGCTGCGTTCCTGAGCATGCCCTTCGACCGCTACAACCGCGACATCAGCTACCTCCGCATCTCGCTGACGGATGCGTGCAACCTCCGCTGCGTTTACTGCATGCCGGAGAAGATGACCTTCCTGCCGCGCGAGGACCTGTTGTCTGACGCCGAGCTGCACCGGCTCATCGGGTTGTTCGCCGCCGTGGGCTTCCGCAAAATCCGCTTCACCGGCGGCGAGCCCACGCTGCGCCCGGCGCTGGTGGACCTCGTGGCGCGCGCCGCGCGCACGCCCGGGATCGAGACGATCGGGCTCACGACGAACGGCGTGCTCCTGGCCGAGCTGGCGGCGCCGCTGCGCGCGGCGGGCCTGCGCTCGGTGAACATCTCCCTCGACACGCTCGATCCCGAGAAATTCAAGAAGATCACGCGCTGGGGCCAGCTCGACAAGGTCCTCGCCGGCCTCGAGGCGGCGGCGCAGGTCGGGTTGCGCGTGAAGCTCAACGCCGTGGTCTCCCGCGGCACGAACGACCACGAGGACGTCGTGGCGCTCGCGCGTTACACGGTCACGCAACCGTGGCAGGTGCGTTTCATCGAGCAGATGCCGTTCGGCAACAACGCGGCGTTCCAGAACCAGAGCATGGTGACCGAGGACGAGCTGCGCGCCGTGCTGGCCGAGGCCTACGGCCCGCTCGAGCTGGTCAACCACGGCCGGCTCGACGGCGAAGCGCGGCTCTACCGCATCGCCGGCGCGCCTGGCTGCATCGGTTTCATCAGTCCCGTGTCCAAGCCGTTTTGCGCCGACTGCACGCGGCTACGGCTCACGGCCGAGGGCGTGCTGCGCCTCTGCCTGCTGCGCGACAACGAAATGGACCTGCGGCCGTTGCTGCGTGGGGGCGCGGACGATGCGACGCTGACCGAGCGCATTCGCGTCGCCGTGCTCGAGAAGCCCTGGGGCCACGGCCTGGAGCAGCACGTCATCCCGACGCGCGGCATGTCCACGATCGGGGGCTGAACGGCCATGACGGCGTCGCGCCAGCTGCACATCAAATTCTTCGCCGCCCTGCGCGAGCAGGCGGGCGTGTCGGCGCTGGACGTCACCACGAGCGCGCGCACGCCGGCCGAGCTGTATGCGGAACTCACCGCCACGCGCGGGCTGACGCTGCCGGCGTCGTTGCTGCGGGTCGCGATCAACGATCGCTACGCCGCGATGGACACGGCGTTGCAGCCGGGGGACCGCGTGGTGTTCATCCCACCGGTGGCGGGAGGCTGAGCCATGTTTGAACTGACCGACCAACCCGTTGATTCCGCGGCGCTGCGAGCCCGGCTTGAGCGGCCCGACGCGGGAGCGTGCGTCGTGTTCGAGGGCTGGGTGCGCAATCACCACGCCGGCCAGCCCGTCACGAAGCTCGAGTATGAGGCCTTCGACGAGATGGCGCGGCTCGAGGGCGAAGCCATCACGAGCGAGGCCGAGCAAGAGCATCCCGGCTGCACCGTGCTCTGCGTGCACCGCACGGGCTCGCTGCCGGTCGGGGAACTGGCGGTGTGGATCGGCGTGGCGTCGGCGCACCGCCACGCGGCGTTCCTCGCGTGCCGGCAGGTGATCGAGGAAATCAAGCGCCGGCTTCCCGTGTGGAAAAAGGAGCATCACCCGGGCGGCGCGGCCGAGTGGGTGAATTGCACGACGGAGGTGACGGCGGGGCGGCTCGCGCCCGAAAATTATTACGCACGCCAGGTTTCGCTGCCCGAAGTCGGCGCGGCCGGGCAGCAAAAGCTGACGGCAGCCAGCGTACTGGTGGTCGGGGTGGGTGGGCTGGGCTGTCCGGCCGCGCTGTATCTTGCGACGGCGGGAGTGGGGCGCCTGACGCTCGCCGACGCCGGCAAGGTGGAGGTGTCGAATTTGCACCGGCAGATCCTGTTCACCGCGGACGACGTCGGTGCTGCGAAGGCCACGGCTGCCGCGGCGCGACTGCGCGCGCAAAACCCGCTGGTGAAGATCGAGGCGCACGCAACCGACGTGACACCGGCGAATGTGCGCGCGCTGGTCGCGGGCCGGACGGCCGTGCTCGATTGCACGGACAATTTTGCCACGCGCTTCCTGCTGCACGACGCCTGCCGTTTCGCGGGCGTGCCACTCGTGTCGGCGGCGATCTATCGCTTCGAGGGTGAGTTGAATGTGTTCCTGCCGAACGCGGCGGGCTGCCTGCACTGCCTGTGGGCGTGGCGCGCGGCGGGCGAGTTGGAGACGGTCGCGAATTGCGCGGGCGCGCCGGTGTTTGGGCCGGCGGTGGGTCTGCTCGGCGTACTGCAGGCGGCGGAGACGTTGAAACTCATTTTGGGTCTCGCGACGCCGGGCGACGGCCAGACGACGCGGCTGGTCAACCTGCTGGATTTTTCGACGCAGGGCATCGCGCGCTCCGGCGATCCCGCCTGTCCGGTCTGCGGGAATCCGCTGGCTGCGCCCGCGCCGGTCGCAGGCCCCGCCCGCTCCCGCGCCGCCGGATCGCTATCACCCAAGGGCTCCCCCGATCCATTTTCACTTAATACGTTAAAAGACCCCGTCGTGCTCGAGGCGGGAGAACTCGCGACGCTGGGCCCGGTGCAGACGATTGCGCTGCTGGAAGTGGGCGAGACGCTGGACGCGGCTACCGCGCCGCCGGGCGCCGTAGCCGTTCCAATGCACGACTTGTTGCGCGTCCGCGAACTTGTGGCCCAAGGTCCGACCGTCCTGGTCTGTCGCCACGGTCTCCGCAGTGCCGCGCTCGCCCGGCTATTTCGCGCGGAAGGTCTCGGCAAAATTTACGCGCTCGCCGGCGCCCTGCCGGCGATTCGAACGCACACGACGGCAAACTAGCGCAGCTGCTCCCGGCGAGGTCTCTTCACGGCCGCGCCACGACGCCGCTCATCCGATGGTTGATGGCGTGGGCGATGAGGCAGGCGAGGAAGGCCGAGGTTCCCAAGCTGCCGCCGAGGCTGATCGGCAATTGGGAGACGGCAAAAAAGAGGGCGCTGAAGATGAGCGCCGCCAGGAGGATGTATTTCTCCGACAGCCGACCGGCATCGCTCATGCCCACGAAGCTCGCCCCGAAGAACGCCGCCTGCAGCTTCGGCGCGAGCAGCCAGCCGGACGGCGTGGTGACGGCGACGAACAGCAGGCTGGACATGGTCGAAGCGCGAATTGCCCCCAAATGGGTCCGCTGGGCCAGTCGGAAGGTGAAGTGCGCGCCAAACAAGGAGGTGGCGATGATGAGCAGATACGTCATGGCAGCAGGAGGGAGACGAGCAGCAGGAGCAGTGACACCACGAACGCGCTGGCGCCGAGTTTGCCGCCAAATCCGGCGAACCGGGGTTGCAGGAAAAGATAGCTCAGCGCCCCGCAGGCGGAGGCGAAGAGAATCAGGTGTGTGCCGGCCAACAATTGCGGGGAGCACATCCCGGCAAAACTGCCGGCGTAGATGATCGCCTGCAGGCTGCGCGGCTTGTGGCTCTCCGGGAACGGGATGAAAGTTCCCGCGAGACCGACGACGGCCGAGCTGATCACGGCGGAAAGGTGAAATTGCTGGCGCAGGAGCAGGCAGGTGGCGCAGCCCAGATAAAACGCCGTAAAGTGGCGGCTGTATAACAACAGGTGTCCGGGGCTTGGCCGCCGGGGAGGATCCTTGATCACCCGCCGGGCTTGCGCCCGGAGACCTTCATGGAGCGTCCAGCGCACACCACTCCAGCGGGTGGCAAGATCACCCAGTGTCCCGTCGCGCGTTGCGCCTTCGGACATTTATGCGGCGGGGCGAGCCCGGAAAATGCGCGTCACCACGCTGCCGCAGTGAAGGCAAAGCCTGGGCAAGGGATCCATCGCGGGCGCCTTGCTGGGCTTGTTTCCGAACGCAGGGTTCACGACGGAAGCCTGCGCGGGGGAGCGGGTGACTCAATTCATTCGGGGGTTTTCCCGGGGAAATTATGCTTTGGAATCAGTGCCATTAGGCTCCTCTTTTCGCGCGCGGGGCCGGCGATTCGTTGCCTGTTCTTAACCCGGGGCGGGTTGTGGAATGGAGTGGGAGGGACAAGCTGGTCGATGACTCCCGCCGCCACCATGAGCCTGACCTCACCCACAATCGATCCAGCGGCACCCGTTGATTTTCCGATGGACGATCTGGTGCGCCTGCAGCTCCGGATCGCGCGCCGCGCGGACGAGCTGGCCCAGCTGCAGGAGCACGACGTGGCGTGTGGCTATTGGGAGACCGCCGAACGGGAGCTGTTGCCGGATCAGTTGCGGATGAGCGCGTGAGGTAGCTGCGAGCGTGAGCGAGCGGTCTGTTCCCTCGGCCACTCGCTCACGCTCGTAGCTACTACCCGGGCAGGGCGTAGGCGAAATTGTCCGCAACCTTTCGCCTTCGCCAGCGTCTCGACATCCACGCGTCAAGCGCCAACCTCTTGCTGCCATGATGCTTTCACCCCTCCTTCGCCAAGCCTACGGCGGGCAGGCCCTCCTTCGACGAGCCCGTGGTGGGCCGGCCCACTTTTCCCATGCTGGGCAGGGCCGCAAAGCGTTCACGCTGCTGGAGATCATGATCGCCCTCGCCATCCTGGCGCTGCTGGTGGGGCTGGCGGTCACCAATTTGGACACCGTTTTCGGCAACGCCCAGAGCACGACGGCGAAGCTGTTTGTCAGTGAGTCCATCAAGCTGCCGCTCAGCAGCTACCGCATCGCCATGGGCGACTATCCGTCGACGGCGGACGGGCTGCAGGCGCTGATCACGGCACCGGCCACCAAGGCCGAGTCGTGGCATGGGCCGTATTTCAGCGACTCCAAACTCCCCGTCGATCCGTGGGGCGAGCCCTACGTCTACCGCTATCCGGGCGTGCACAACAAGAACGGCTACGACATCTATTCCAAGGGCCCGGACAAGGTCGACGGCACGGCGGACGACATCGGCAATTGGTAGGTGACGCCTTTCATCGCGTGACCGCTTGGGGAACAGATGGATTGTCACGTCGCCCCGCGCTGCGGGTCCGCGCACGGGGATTCACTTTGCTCGAAATCCTCCTGGCGATCGCGCTGATGGGATTGATCGCGGCGGTGCTCGTCACGGGTGGGGCGGAGATGCTCAGCGACAAGCCGGCGACGCCCGAGGCGGTGTTTTGGAAGGCCGTGCAACAGTCGCGGCTGGCGGCGCTGGGCGCGGAGCGGGAGGTGCGGCTCGCGTTTGACCCGAAGACGCAGGCATTCGTGGTGGATAACGGCGCGACCCCGCAGAGCCTGCCGGTGCCGGTGACGAAGGATTTGACCGTTGATTTCCTGTCGTCCCAGCCGGGGCAGAGTTCCGTGCTGATCGGCGGCGAGCTGGTCGACACCAAGACGATCCCCGCGGTCTCGTTTTATCCCGACGGCACCTGCTCGGCTTTCCGCGTGCAGTTCCGCGCCGGCGGCGCGGCGCACGTGCTGGCCATCGATCCCTGGACCTGCGCGCCGGTGCTGACACGCGCCGAAACCACGCCCTGACATGAGACGGGGATTCACGCTCCTGGAGGTCATCGTCGCGCTCGCGGTCTTTGCGCTCGCGGCGGTCGTGCTCGGGGCGGCCTACGTCAACGTCCTCGGCGCCTACGAGACGGTCGCCCGCGGCAACCAGACGGACGAAGACGTCCGGTTCGCTCGCGCGCAACTGCTGGCCGAGCCCGACCACGACAAGGCGGAAACGGGCGGCGACTTCACGTCGCTCAGCGGCCGGCAGGTGAAGTGGCATGCAACGATCACATCCACCGCGACAGCGGACCTGTTCACCGTGGCCTTTGTCTGCGAGCTGGGCGGCGCCGCGGGGATCGACCCGCAGACGGTGACGGAGAATTTCACCGTGATGCGGCCCACCTGGGCGGACCCGACGGAGAACTCCAAGTTGAAGCAGGACGCGCAGGACCGCATCGCGACGCTGCAGGGGAAGACCACGTCGAGCAAATGAGTGCACGCCCTGAGATTTTCACGGAGATACGCCGGCCAGGCGTGGCTGCAGGGTGGAACGCGTTGAGCTCAACGCGTGGATTGCGGGTGGTTGCCGATTTCCACATCGCCGATGGGAAGGCGTCGGTATGGAAACCGCCGCCCACCTCAAGCCCCGCGTTCACACTCCTCGAAATCCTGCTCGCGCTGGCGCTGACGGCGCTCGTGTTGGTCTCGCTCAACACCTTTGTCTTCTCGATGGGCGAACTGTGGGGGCGGAATGCCGACGTGCGGCTGTTCGACCGGCATGTGCGGGCCGTCACGCGGTTTCTCGACCAGGAGTTGCACGCGGCGTCGCTGCCGCCGTATGCCGCGGCGGGCACCTCGCCGATCGTGCCGCAGGAGATCAAGCCGCTGAACGGAACGACGGACAACCTGCTCACTTACGAGCTGACCGCCGGCGACCGCCTGCTGGCCTGGCCCGACCGGCCGCTGCCCGAGGTGGTCTGCTCGCTGCAGGCGCGCGACGGTGCAGGGCTGGTGCTGCTGTGGCATTCGCGCCTCGAGACGAAATTCAACGACGACCCGCCGCGCGAGACGATCATCACACCGCTGGTGACCGCGCTGGCCTACGATTATTACGACCCGGATTTCCGGACGTGGAAAACGGACGAGACGATCCGCAAGAACGCCTCCGGCCAGCTGTTGACGCCGCAGCGGCTGCGATTGCGCTTCGCCTACGGGAAATTGAAGCGCGAGAGCGTCATCACACTGAACGTGCCGACGGAGGGGCTGCCGAATTTCTGAACATGAAGCGACTTCGTGTGGACGAGGGACGACGAGACGACGGACGACGGGACTTTGCGGTCGCCGGACGACAGGACCACGTGGACGACGGTCGGCGAATCGGCCTGCGGTCCACCCGCAGTTCCGTGCTGGTGATCGTGCTGGTCACGATCGTGTTCACGTCGATGGCACTGGTCGCGCTCATCGAGCAGGCGAGCAACGACCTGCTGGTCGAGTCGCGGGCCGCCGCCGCGCGCCGGCTGCGGCAGGAGGCCTACTCGGCGCTGGAGGTCACGCTCGCCACGTTGCAGAGCTTCATCCAGGCCGACAACGGCCTCCACCACCCGGCGGAAGGCTGGGGCGACCCGCTGGGGTTCGCCGGCTGGACGCCACGCGACGGTTGCACGGCGGAAGTCACGCTGGCGGACGAAAGCGCCAAGATCCCGCTCAGCCGCGTGGATGCGACGACGCTGGTCAACCTGTTCCAATCCTGGCAAATGTCTCCGGCCGACGCGCAACGGCTGGCCGACGCGCTGCTGGGGTGGATGCGGAAGGATTACGTGCCGGCCTCGGGCCAGCCGACCGACTACGACCAGCTGGCGATTCCCTACAGCGCGCCCGGTCGGTCGATGCGCTCGCTCTCCGAACTCGCGGCGATCGACGATGCGCGCGACGTGTTCTACGACGACCAGGGCCGGCCCAACGACCTGTGGCGCCGGTTTGCCGCGACGTTCTCGATCTACAACTACTCGCAGGTGAACTTGAACGCCGCATCGGCGGACGTGCTGACGGCGCTCGGCTTCACGGATCCCGCCCAGCAGCAGCGGGTCGCCGATTATCTGGCGGGCGCGGGCGCCTACGTGTCGAAGGGCCCGCAATGGTTCAATTCCGCCAACGATGCCAACGCCGTGCTGGGCTCCGGGACGCTGCCGCCGATGGCGGGCACGCAAATCCGGGCGCTGCGGGTGAACATCGTGATGCACGAGGGCCGGGGCGAATTCCGGCTCACGGCGGTGGTTTCGCCCACGGGTGGCGCGAGCATTGTGAGCACGACTGCAACCTCGGGCACTGCTGCCGCGTCTGACACGACGACCGCGGGCGCCGGGACCAGCAACGCGGCCACGCCCGCCGTGGCCCCGGTGACGCCCGCGCTCCGGCTCAACTACCCATTTACTCTCTTGGAAATTCAGGAAAATGCTGAGATGTCACCTGCTCCGCCTGCCGCATGACTTCGTCGTCGACCCAACCCACCCCGACCAGCACGCGGGCGCCGAAGGTGGTGCTGTTGCCGGACGCGTTGTTCTTCACGCGGGCGATTCCCGTGCCCGCCGGGGCGCTGGCCGCGCAGGTCGGGGACCAGGCCGAGCTCGCGCTCGAGGGCATGTCGCCGTTTCCGCCCGCGCAGCTTTTCCATGGCTATTTTTGGAAGCCCGGAGCGGAGCGCGCGCTGGTTTTTGCGGCGTATCGCCGGCGATTTACGCGGGAGCAGCTGGCGGCGTGGGACGGCGCGGCGCTGGTGCTGCCGGCGTTTGCGGCGCTGCTGGGGCTGGACGTGAAGCCGGCGACGACCGTGCTGGTGCCGTCGCCGGAGGGACTGACGGCGATTTACTGGGATGGCGGGGCGGGGCCGGCGGCGGTGCATTTCCGCCCGCTGCCACCCGAGGCGACTGAGGCCGACCGTGCGCGGGTGCGCGACGACCTGTTGCGCCAGCTGGCGGGCAGCCGGCAGGTGGTCGAGCTGGCGACGCCGCCCGTGGTGGACGACGCGGCGGGCCGCGGGGATGAATTTGCCTTTCACAGCGATACCCACCGCTCGCGCTTGCCCGCCAACCTGGCGACAACGATGGACGTGCGTGACAAGGCCGACCTGGCGGCACTGCGCCGGACGCAGGGGCGGGATCTGCTACTCTGGCGCATCTTCCTCGGCAGCCTTGCGGCCATCGGGTTGATGCTGCTCGGGCTGGTGGTGCTGGCGGGCGAGGGGCTGTGGGAGCGGGCGCGTGAGGCGAAGGTCACGGCCCAGCAGCCGGTGGTGGACCAGATCATGACCGCGCAGAGCCTGGCGACGCGCACCGACGAGCTGTCCAGCAAGCGCCTGCTGCCGCTCGAGATGATTTCGATCGTGAGCGAGCGCAAGCCGCCGGTCATCCAGTTCCTGCGCGCGACCACGAGCGGGCTTTACACGCTCACGGTGGATGCGCAGACGACATCGCCCAGCGACGTGGCAGCCTTCCGTTCCGCGCTCGCCGAGCAGCCCGCCTGCGCGAAGGTGGAAGTGCGCGACCAGCGTACACGGGACAACCTCATGACGTTCACACTCGTGATCACGTTCAAACCCGAGGCGCTGAAGCCTGCGACCGAATCATGAACACGCTGAAGGCCTACTTCCTCAGCCGCCTGCTGCGCGAGAAGCTGCTCCTCGTCGTGATCGTCGTGCTGGTGGCGCTCACTTTCCTGTCGAATTTCAGTGGCCGGGTGCGCCGGGCGTGGCGAGTCCAGCACGACACGACGACGGCGCTGAACCTGCAGCAAACGTATCTGACCGACCGCGCCACGATCGAGGCGAGCGCGAACAAGGCGGTCAAGAACCTCGACCCGGCGAAGACGCTCGACGACACGCAGCTGGTGGGCGAACTCAACGCCCTGGCGCGGGCGCAGGGGCTCAAGTTCACCAGCGACACGCCGCGCTCGGAACGCACCGGCCAGTTCGCAGTGCACACGGTGCAGTTCAACCTGATCAAGATGGACTGGAACGCGCTGAAGTCCTTCTACGTCGAGCTGACGAAGCGGTCGCCCTACATCAGCCTCGAGCAGTTCTCGCTGCAGTCGGAACGCGCCAACCCGGCCTTGCTCAGCGCGTCGCTGAAGGTGTCGTCCGTCGAGATCGTGCACTGAGCCCGGGTGGGGTTTGGCCCACAGATCACTCGGATGACACGGAGGCGAAGGCGTCTCAGGTTGTCATTCTGAGCAAAGCGAAGAATCCAATTGGACTCGGTCAGCGACGACTCACTGGATTCTTCGCTTCGCTCAGAATGACAGAAGAGACCCCCATCCGTGTCTTCCGTGTGATCCGTGGGCCAAGATGCCCGGTTCTTAACCCAGCTTGAAGCTCGCGCTGACCTTGAAGACGGCGCTGACGATGGCGAAGGCGATGAAGCCGACGATGATGAACACCGCGAGCAGCACGACGGTGGCGATGACCTTCACGAAGAGGTTAAGCTGGCCGGAGATGATGCGCTGGTAGTTGCGCGCGATCTCGCGGAGGCTGGGCACGACGTTGCCGGTGTTTTCGCCCACGGCCAGGCGGTCCAACACGAGGTGGGGAAAACAGCCGGTGCGCGCGAGCGCGGTGGACAACGCCTCGCCTTCCATGACGCGGTCGGTGGCGGTGTGGAACGCGGCGCGGTGCACGCGGTTCGCGATCTGCCGTTCGGTCATGCGCAGGGCGTCCACCGCGGTGATGCCGTTGGCGAGCAGCACGCCGAGGGTCTGGCTGAACGACAGGATGGTCTGCGACGCGACGAAGGGGCCGACGAGCGGCAGGCGCAGCAGCCATGCATCGGTGGCGGAGCGGCCGGCGTCGGTCTGGCGCCAACGCCAGAGCGAGATGCCTCCCAGCACCGCGGCGAGCGCGATAAGCCAGCCGTAATGCAGGGCGAAGCCCGAGCCTGCGACCAGCAGGCGCGTGGAGACGGGCAGGTCCCCGTGGAGCGAGGTGAAGAGGGCCTGCAGGCGCGGCAGCAGGAAGAAGAGGAAGAATAGCACCAGGCCGCCGGCGACGACCATCAGGAGGCACGGATAGGCGAGCGCGGTCAGCAGCTGTGTGCGGAGGTCGCGCTGCTCGTTCAAGTGCGCGATCAATCGCTCCAGCGTGTCCTGGAGCGAACCGGTGGCCTCGCCCGCCTGGATGAGGCTGATGGTCGAGCTGTCGAACACCGCGGGAAAAGCTGCCAGCGCACGGGAAAGCGGGGCGCCCTCGCTCAGGCGTTCCCACAGGCCACCACAGAGCTGGCGCAGGCCGGGGTCCTGGATGCGCAGGGAGAGCAGGCGCACCGCCTCGCCCGCCGACATGCCACTGGTGACGAGGTCCCGCAGCGCCTCGAGGAAAGGCAGTCGCTGCTTGCGGCCCAGGACGACCGCTCCTGCCGGCGTCGCCACGCCCCGGCCGCGACGGTTGGCCGCACTCGCGGGAGAGCCGAGCTCAGTGACCGACGCCACCTGCAGGCCGCGGGCGGCGAGGATGCGCAGGGCGTCCTTCCGGGCGGGTGCATCAACGGTGTCGGTGACGGTCTTGCCCGCCCGGTCGCGGGCGTTGTAGGTGAAGCGGGGCACGGGGAAAAGGGAAAATTAAGAAGGAAGAGGGAGGAAGTTGACGCGGAGGTCAGGGGTCATGGGTCAGAGGTCCAGCGTCGGTAGTCCGTGGTCCGTTGTCTTGGTGCCTGACTTCATCATTCTTCCTTCTGCCTTCTCACTTTTCGGCCACCGTGATCACGCGGAGCACTTCATCCAGCGTGGTGTAGCCGGACTTGACCTTTTCCCAGCCACTCTGGCCGAGGGTGCGCATGCCGTGTTGCCGGGCGCTGTCGGCAAGTGTGCGCGTGCTGGCGCGCTGCAGGACGAGGCCGTGCATCTCGTCGTTGAGGCGGAAGATCTCGAACAAGCCGATCCGGCCGCGATAGCCCGTGCCGCGGCAGCGGTCGCAGCCAACGGGCGCCTTGAGCTCGGTGATGAGGTCGGCTTCGGCGGCGTTGCAGCCGAGGATCGCGAGGCTCTCGACCAGCTTTACGCGCGCGACGGGCGCGGGGCGGGAACACTGCGGGCACAGCCGGCGGACGAGGCGCTGGGCGATGACGAGCTCGATGGCGGACGCGACGAGGAAGGGCTCGATGCCCATGTCCACGAGGCGCGTGATGGCGCCGGGGGCGTCGTTGGTGTGCAGCGTGGAAAAAACGAGGTGGCCGGTGAGCGAGGCGCGGATGGCGATCTCGGCGGTGTCCTTGTCGCGGATTTCACCGACCATGATGACATCGGGGTCCTGCCGGAGCACGTGGCGGAGGGCGTCGGCAAAGCTGAGCCCGATCTCGGGGCGCACCTGCATCTGGTTCACGCCGGGCACCTCGTATTCGATCGGGTCCTCGATGGTGATGATGCGGAGGTCGGTCGAGTTGATCTTGCGGAGAAACGCGTTGAGCGAGGTGGACTTGCCGGAGCCCGTCGGCCCGGTGACGAGGATGATGCCGTGCGGGTAGTCGAGGATCGCCGTGATCTGTGCCTGTTCCTCAGCGCTCATGCCGAGACGGTCCATCGTGTAGGCCTCCTTCTTCTGGTTGAGGAGGCGGAGCGAGATCGACTCGGCGTAGATCGTCGGGATGGTCGAGACGCGGATGTCGAGCGTGGTGCCGTTGGCCTTGAAATTGATGCGGCCGTCCTGCGGCAGGCGACGCTCGGAGATGTTCAGCCGCGCCATGATCTTGAGGCGCGAAATGATCGCATCCTGGAAACGCAGCAGGTTTTCCGGCACCGGCACGGGCACGAGCAGGCCGTCCACACGGTAGCGGATGCGCAGCTGGCCTTCCTGCGGCTCCCAGTGGATGTCCGTCGCCTGGTCCTCGACGGCCTGCGAGATCACGTCGGTGACGAAGCGCACGACGGCGGCGTCCTCATCGACGACCTCCTCGGTCTGAGTGACGGTTTCCGGCGCGACGTAGGAATCGTCACCGTCCTCGAGCGAGCCGGAGCCAACGCCGTAATGCTCGATAATGAGCTGGTGGACGCGCTCGGGCACGGCGAGGTGCCAGACGGGTGGGCGCGGCGTGAAGGTGCGGAGCCAGTCGTTCATGACCTCGTCGGGCAGCCACGCGGAGGCGAGGTGCAGCGGGGGCACGGCGGCATCTTCCGCCGGTGTCTCGCCGAAGCGGATGGGGATGATCTGGTAATCGTGGACGAGGCGCGCGGGCAGCAGGCCACGGGCGGCGGGGTCGGGCTCGAGATTGCTGGCGGTATCGAGGCCGGCGGCGGCAGCGAGCGTGGCAAGTGCCTCGGGCTCGGTAAGCCCCAACGCGGCGGCGAGAACGGTGAGACGTTTTTCGCGCGGAGCCTCGAGCAAGGCCTGGCGCCGGGCGTCGTCGAGGCGCGCCGCAAGCGCGGCGGGCAGGGTCGCAAGGACAGGCGCGATCATGGCGGCGGCGCGGCTTACTTGAGCTTCTCGCCGAGGCTTTCCTTGGGCTCCTTCGTCGGGTCCGCCAGGAACTGTTTGATTTGGGCCTTGTTGGAAAGCTCGTCGATCTTGTGGTTGGTGTCGGTCGTGTTCTCCTCGGGGCGCATGACGTGCGGCCGCAGGAAGAGCAGCAGCTCGGTGCGGTCGGTCTCGTTGGTGCGGGCGCCGAAGATCGTGCTGATGATGGGAATCTCGCGGAGGAAGCCCATCTTGGTGTGGTCGGCGGAGAGCGACGTGCGCTGCAGGCCGCCGAGCACGATCATCTGGCCGTCGTTGACGTTGATGGACGAGTTGGCTTCGCGGTGGCCGATGACGGGCTGCTGGTTGTTGTCGATGGTGACGTTGCTGATGACGTCGTCCACCACCTGGTCGACCTGGAGCTGAATCACGCCATCGTCGCCGATGAGCGGCGTGACCTTCAGGGTGATGCCGATGTCCTTGTAGGTGACGGACGAGTTGGTGGAAAACCCGTTGTTCGTCGTGGAAGACGTGGGCGTTGAAGTCGTGCCGGTGATGACCGGCTGCTGCTGGGTGACGGCGATCGTGCCCTGCTTGTTGTGCGTCGTGACGATGGTGGGGGCGGAGAGGATCTTCACCTTGTGCCGGCTCCCGGCGTCGGTCATGGCGGCGACAAAGGAGAGGGGATTGACGACGCCGGCGCTCACGTCCCAGCCGGCGACGCTGCCAGTGAAGTTGGTGATCTGCAACGAGCCGGTCTTGGTGTTGGGGCCGACGGTGAGATTGAGGGCTGAAATGCCGCTCTTGTCGGTGTCGGTGAGGGTGACCTCGGCGATGACGACCTCGATGCGGACCTGGGCGAGGACGATGTCGAGCTTGTCCACGAGCCCGCGGATGAGGCGGATATCGTCGAACGTGCCGGAGACGATGACCGCGTTGCTGCGGTCGTCGGCGAGGATCGTGACAAAGCTGCTGAAGTTCGTGCTGGCCTCGCCGGCGATGTTGATGGCGACGTTGCCAGTCGCATTGACCGTTGGCATGACGGGCGGGCTGTTGGGTCCCCCCGCGGGCGCATTGGGCTGGACCTGCCCAGGGCGGGTGGAGCCGTCGGCGGCTTTTTGCGCCGCGTTCTGGCCGGAGACGAGCGAGCTGAGCAGAGTGGCGACGTCCTTGGCGGTGGCGTGCTTGAGGTAGATGACCTCGTTGCGCGTGTTGGGGTCGGCCTTGACGTCGAGCTTGGCGATGAGCTCGTCGAAGAGCGGATACTGCCGCGGGTCGGCGAGGAGGATGATCTGGTTGGTGCGGTCGTCGGCGCTGAAGGTCGTGGCACTGCCCAGCTGGTTCTGCAGCGGGCCCTGGAACATCATGCGGAGGCGGTTCACAACGTCGCTGGCCTTCGCGCCGTTTTGCAGGGTGTAGAACTTGGGCGTCAGGCCGTTGCTCATCGGCCGGTCGAGCAGGTGGAGGAGGCTCTCGACGCGCTGGAGGTTGCTGACCGAGTCGGTGATGAGCGCGGCGTTGGCCTTGTCGAGGGTGACGATGCCGTTGGCGATGCCCGGGGACATCAGCGGCGTGATCTGCGGGACGAACTCGCTGGCGCGGAGGAACTCGAACTGAAAAAGCTTGGTCGCGATGCGGCCGCTCGGCGGCAGGCCGAGGGTGGAGCCCTCGATCATTTCCGGCGCCTCGTTCTTGGCCTGGGTGAGGGCGACGACCTTGAGAAATTTGTCGCCGAGCGGGACGACGCCCACGCCGTTGAGGGACAGGAGCGTCTCGAGGGCGAGCACGGCCTCGGCCTTCGGCACGGGCTTGTTGAGCCTCAACGTGTAGGTCGCCGCGGGCAGCGCCTGCGGCCGGAGAATGGTGCGGCCGGTATAGATCTCGAGCGCGCTGAGGACGGTGTCGATGTCGGCATCGGCAAGCTTGATTGGCCCGACGAGCTCGCCCGCGGCCGGGGTGGCGGGCGCGTTGCCGGAATGGGCGTCAATGACCGCCTGGGCAACGACCTCCGCTTGCGGCTGCGCCAGGGGGCCCTTGAAGCCGGCGGGGGCGGGGCGGGGAATGGGCCCGGTGGTGGGGACCGCGGTGGGATCGGGCTCCAGCGCCGGCGCCCCCCGCGCAATGGAAAGGAGGCCAAGGGCGAGGGTCAGGCGAAGAAAACGCAGGCTCATGCAGGAAAGGCGATGGGAGGAGGGCGGGCGGTCTCGGGGTGGCGATGAAAGGTGAAAGCCCCCCGCATGTAAACGGTCTTGTGCTATGACGGCCGCGCGTGCGGAAAGTTGCGCCGGCCTGGCCGGATTTGCCGCTTGCCGGGCTGGAAGCCGCGCCCAACGCTCGGGGCCCGCGATGCCGAACAGTTTTGGAAAACTTTTCACGATCACGACCTGGGGCGAAAGCCACGGGCCGGCCGTGGGTGTCGTGATTGACGGCTGCCCGCCGAACCTGCCGCTGACGGTCGAGGAAATCCAAGCCGAGCTGGACCGGCGCCGCCCCGGGCAGAGCGACATCGTCACCCCGCGCAAGGAGGCGGACCGGGTGGAGTTTCTCGCCGGCGTGTTCGAGGGACGGACGATGGGCACGCCGATCTCGCTCGTGGTGCACAACACGGACCAGCGGCCCGGCGCGTATGACGACATGAAGGAGAAATACCGGCCGTCGCACGCGGATTACACTTACCAGGCCAAGTTCGGCGTGCGCGACCATCGCGGCGGCGGGCGCAGCTCGGCGCGCGAGACCATCGGGCGCGTGGCGGCGGGCGCAATTGCGAAGAAGATCCTCGCGCTGGCGGGTGGCGTGGAAGTGCGGGCGTTCGTCACGGCCGTGCATGACATCGCGGTGCCGGCCGGGGCGCTGGAGAAATTTCCCACGCTGGCGGAGGTCGAGGCGAACGCGGTGCGTTGCCCGCATGCAGCCTCCGCCGCGGCGATGATCGAGCGCATTAAGCAGGTGCGCGCCGCGGGTGATTCCGTGGGCGGGGTCATTGAATGCCGCGTGCGCGGGGCGCCGGCGGGGCTGGGCGAACCGGTGTTCGACCGGCTCGAGGCGGACCTGGCGAAGGCGATGCTCTCGCTGCCGGCGACGAAGGGCTTCGAGGTTGGGAGCGGGTTTGCCGGCACGCGCCTCAAGGGCTCGGAGCACAACGACGCGTTCGTGCCGCGCGACGGCCGGGTCCGCACCGCGACCAACCGCTCGGGCGGCGTGCAGGGCGGCATCAGCAACGGCGAGGAGATTTTCTTCCGCACGGCGTTCAAGCCGACGGCCACGATCCTGCAGCCGCAGGCCACGGTGGACGTCAGTGGCGCGGCGACCGAGCTGGCGGCGAAGGGCCGGCACGACCCCTGCGTGCTCCCGCGCGCGGTGCCGATCGTCGAGGCGATGACGGCGCTGGTGCTGGTGGACCACTGGCTGCGGCAGTCGGCGCAGAACCGGACATTCAAGTTTTGATTCTCCAATCCGTTTTTTGACCACGGATAACACCCGCAGCCCCACGGATGAAATTCCCAATCCAATTCCGCCAGATCGGAGGTCTGATCCGTGTGGCCGCGGGTGTTATCCGTGGTCAAAAAGTCAGGTAGAGGCATCTTTCCGCGCAGAGGTTTGCTCTTCGGATGTTTAGTGTTTTTCGTGACGACTTCCGATGTCTGACCAACCACTCATTTACGTGATCCTCGGCGCGGCCGGCTCGGGCCGGCGCGAGGTGCTGGCTGATTTGGTCAGCGACGGGCTCGGCGATGCCGACCGCGCGGTCGTGATGGTCTCGTCGGCGGAGGCGCCGGATGCCTTTGATGCGAAGCTGCCGGCGATTACGCGGTGGACCTGGGCGGAGGATCACATCGAGGGGACGATCCCGGAGGGGGCGACGCATGTGTTTTTCGTGACCGACGGGCGGACGAACCCGGTGGACCAGCTCGAGGTCTGCGCGCCGTGGATCGAGGCGCAGGGCGCGGCGCTGGGCCGCATTTTGTGCGTCGTGAACTGCGCGCTGGCGGAGAAAAACCCGCAGCTGCTGCCGTGGTTCGAGGCGTGCGTGCATTTTTCCGACGTCGTGCTCCTGACGCGGCGCGAGGGCGTGGGCAACAAGTGGCTCAGCGAGTTTCGCGCGCACTTCGACGGCCGGTTTTATCCCTGCCTGTTCGAGCTGGTGAAGGGCGGGCGCGTGAAAAATCCCGCGCTCGTGCTGGACCCGCTGGCGCGGCGGATGTCGCACGCGTTCGACGCCGAGCAGGACTGGGTTTTCACCGACGCCGAAGGCGACGAGCTCGAGGAAGACGAGGAGAGCGAAGGCAACGAGGACGTCGAGGTCACCGCCGAGGTGGAGCCCTATTTCGTCCGCGACGCCGCCCTGCGCCGGGAGAAGAAGATCCCCGACATCGCGAAGTTTCTCGACCCGGCGCCGGCGAACTAGCCGCGGCTGCGCAGCAGCACGCCGGAATTAAAGGTGATGTAGTAGCCGGCGGTCAGCCCGATGATCAGCAGCGTCAACGAACTCTGCATCAGCGCCGGCGACGACATCGCGGGCGCGTCGGAAGAATACACCAGGGTCATCCGGTAGAGCACGCGCCCGAGCAGCAGCAGGGAGAGCGCGACGCCGATGTAGGTGTTGGGTGTGTAATAATGCGGCTTGGGCTGGCCGACTTCGAATTTTGTCAGCCGCAGCCCGACCAGCGCGAGGAGGGCGCCCAGCATGAGCCCGCCCCCGAGGCCGGCCATCATCCGCGAGGAGAACAGGCTGAAGAAAAGCAGGAGGCCGGCGATCACGCTGAAGATGACGATGCCCGTGACCAGCCGGCCGGTGTGCACCAACTGGCGTCCGACGTTGCGGTGGAAGCGCCGGTACACGCGCCAAGCCAGATACGGCAGCACCAGCGCGGGAAGGAGGCCGGGGGTCGAATGGGCCGGCATGAGAAGAATCGGCTATTTCACCGCGGCGACGGCGGCCACGAAGGCCTTGGCGCGCGAGGTGATGAGGGTCCAGTTCTTTTCCTTCAAGGTCTTGGCATCGATCAGCGAGCTGCCCGCGGCGGTGGCGTAGGCGCCGGCCTTGATGAACTCGCCGACGTTCTCGGCGTTCACGCCGCCGGTGGGCACCAGCTCGACCTTGGGGAAGGGTCCGCGGATGGACTTGATGTAGGCCGGCCCGAAGAACTCGGCGGGAAAGACCTTCACGGCATCGGCGCCGGCGTCCCAAGTGTTAATGATTTCGGTCGGCGTGAGGGCGCCGCTGAAGATCGGGACGTTCAGCTCGCGACAGACGGCGATCACGTCGGGGCGAAATGCGGGGGTGACGATGAAGCGGGCGCCGGCAGCGATGCCCTCGCGGGCGGTGGCGGCGTCGAGGACGGTGCCGAGGCCGAAGAGGAAGTCGGGCAATTGGGCGGTTGCCTGCTTGAGCATGGCGATCGCGCCCGGGGTGGTCATGGTGAGCTCGATGCTGGTCAATCCGCCGGCGGCGAGCGCCTTGGCGCAATCGAGGAGCCCGTCCGACGAATCGGCGCGGATGAGGGCGATGACCTTCTCGGCTTTGATCTTGGCGAGGACGGCGGCTTTATTCATGGGCGAAGGGGCAATGTGGCGGCGAACGCGAGGGAAGTGAAACCTCTTTTTGACGCGTGAAGCCAGGAGGCTAGCAGCGGCATTTTTTTAGCCGGAAGCCAGGAAGCCAGGAAACGGAGGGTGTCAGGCATCTCGGATACCGGCCATCCACCTTCCAAGTGGATTCCTGATTTCCTGGCTTCCGGCTTCAAAAGGTCTGCCCTATGGCTTCCCGCTCAATTTTCTTGCCCGAGGTCGGCTCGGTGTGTCTCTTGACCATCCGCTCATTTGCCCGGGTGGTGGAATTGGTAGACACGCAGGTCTCAGAAGCCTGTGCCTAAAAGCGTGGGGGTTCGAGTCCCCCCTCGGGCACCATTCTCTAGAGGTTCTAGAGGTGGAATCAGCGGGGTTGCGGACAGAAAACGGCACTTGAATGCACTTACGTGTCCGTTAGTGTCCGTTTTACATGGGAGTGCCAAACCGTTTCCCCTACGAGGTCAAGGAACAGTCGGTTACCGTCACAATCTACCGCCAGAAGGCCAAGACCAACTCCTCGGGGTTTGCCTACGTTGTTGCATGGGTTGGCCCCAACGGACGCGAACGATTGAATCGCGCCGACTTTGACGACGCCTTGAGCGAAGCCCGAAGCAAAGCTGCTCAACTGGCAGTGGGAATCGCCAGCGGGAACCTACTGAGCAACTCTGACATCACCGAACTAAAGCAAGCGCGGGAAATTGCTGCCGAGCACGGAACACCCCTTGTCACGGCTGTATCCGAGTGGAGCAAGGCACGGAGCTTTGCGGGGGCGGCACTGGTGAGTGTCTGCGAAGAGTGGTCTCAGCGTCGTGCGGCCACGATTCAGCGAATCAGCGTTACCGATGCCGTCTCCAAGTTTATTGCAGCGAAAAACGCCGCCAAGAAACAGGGGACCACAACCTATCAGTCAAAATTGACTCCCGTTGCAGACATATTTGGGGAGCGATTTCTGGACAGCATCACGACCCGAGACTGGGCAAAGTACTTGGGAAAGGTGGAGAATCCTGTAACGCACAATGACATAAGGAAGCGCATCGTCACTCTTTGCCGATGGGCGCAGAGGAACGACTACCTTTCGCCTGATGTGATGTTGGCTATCAGCAAGACCGAGACCCAAGACGAACCGCCGCCAACAGTCGGCATACTCAGTCCAAAGGAATTCCAAGAGTTGTTGGAGCATATCAGGAAAAAACGCCCCAAATTTCTTGCGGCGCTGGTTCTTGCTGGGTTTTGCGGACTGAGGTGCGACGAAATACAAGGTAAGCAAAAAGACCGCTCCCTTCGTCAGCGATGGGATGATGTTCACATCGCGCAAACTGGCGGGGCTGCGCCATTCCTATCGGTATCTGCGGCAAAAAGGGGAACGGCAGCCGACCGAATCGTATATGTGCGGGATGCGGCGTTAGCATGGCTGAAGGTTTGCCCGAAGCCCCACAAGGGACTGGTGGGAGAAGAAAAGGTCATTGAGAAGATACGACTGCGCGCGAGGAAGGACGGATTCAAACTGCCGCCGAACTGCTTCCGTCATTCGTTTATCACCTACCTTGTCGCACTTACAGGGGACAAGCCAAAGGTCGCCAGTGAAGCGGGGCACAGCATCCAAGAAATGGACAGGCACTATCGCGTCCCAAAGCCAAAGCATCTCGGCGAGGAGTGGTTCGCTATTAGGCCAAAAAGTGAGCGCAAAAGACCGCAACGGCGGTTGCCGCCAGAGACCGCCGCCAAGGCGAATGGCGTGGGAGTCGAGGCTACTTCATCCAACTGACCGCCTGCGGAGCCATTTTTGGAGGGCTTGTCGGTCAAAGCGGGTGACTCGTCTATTGATTCTGACCCTCGGCATGCCCTGTCGTTGAACCATCCGCATGAAGGCTTCCCGATTGCTGTAACCCATGAGGTTCATCGCCTCAGTTGGCGTCATTAGCGAATCATCGCGGCAATCAGGCTCAGTCCGAGCAAACGAACTGGGAGTCGGCGGCGCACAAGCGGTGTCATTTTGTGCTAGGAACGCCATCCGCGCCTCTGCTGTGGGCGCAAGATTGAGAAAGGCTGAATGGATTCCGACCTATTGCGCGGTCTGGTGAAATAGCCTTTGTATTTTGCGGTCGGAATCATGCAGTCATCGTGGCATATTTCTATGAAAAGTCGAGCTTAAACAGCTTATAATAAGTCGCTTGCAAAGTTTTGTTATAATTCTCCGACGTAGAAACGGCGGCGTCTCCATCCGAAAAAATCCGCGATGATTGCACCCCGCCCGACACTGGCTGGCCTTGCCGACTTTTATAAGGCACACCCCACCGCCAGCGGCGGAGAGTGTCTTTGCGCTCACCAGTTTCCGCCCAACCGTGCGCTTGCTTGGGCCTGTCGCAGAAGGCAGGGCGGTTATAAAAACTTTGACCCTTCCCCCTAGACCGTACTCGTCCGCGCACTTTTTCTCTATGGAAGTTCCATTGGAATGGGGAGACGGTCTGAAGGCTCGTCTAGAACGCGCAGGAGGGCCGTTTATTTTGGTTATAAACGCGTTCGCTCCTTCGCTTGGGTCAACAGAGGTACTGCCCAACTTCGCAAATATATCTACCCCTGTCCACATACCTCTCCCAAAACCATTAGCAGGCACTCTCACGAAACGGGTTTTTATAACCAAGAAGGCTGAGGAATCGGGCTCTTTTCATGCGGTATTTGGAGTAATTCCATCCTGAAGCACTTTTGAATCCAATCAGCCTGCCTTTCTTTCAAAGAGTGAGGTGAACTCGTCCGCGATGTCCTCTGGCGATGGTAGCCCATCGCAGCCTGCCGCGATTTGCGTCTCCGAGTACGGGCGGGGCAGGTTCCCCCAGTCGGCGGCGAAGTTCTCAGCAACCATGTCGGCCTTCGTCAGCGGCTTCCCGGTGGGGCCGAGCGGCGGGGCCGCAACGCTTGATTTACAATCCTTCAAAGGAGCTTCGCTCCCTGAGTCTCCACTAATTCTAATTCCCTGAGTATCTGAAGAGACTGAGTTTTCAGAACTTAGTTTTTTTAAGACAGTCTGAGGTTGGTCACACCGTGGCGACGCGCTAGCGGCGCTTTCTAATCCTTCTTTCTTATTCTTTTCTAATATCCTTTCTATTCCAGTCCCCGTTTTCATAGGAGAAAATGACTTTTTATGTTCTACCCGAGTAGGGTTGCCTCCTACCCCGGTAGGGTCGGCTCCTACCCCGGTAGGGTTGGACTTCCTACCCGAGTAGGGTGTGGCATCACGCCACAGGTTCAGCTTGCGCAGCTTGGTGATGCTTTTTTCAACGGTCTTCTTGGTCAGTCCCAGCGTCTCCGCGATATGGGTGGGCGAGGCAAAGAACCTCGGCATGCCGAGATTGTAGGCCAGCACGATTTTGTCGGTGGAGGTCAGTCCCACCGTGTTGAGGATGTCATAGGTCAGTTTCACGAATTTCTGTTTCATAGCTCGATTGTTTGAGGGTTAAAAAAAGCCCGGTGGGTCACGACCACCGGGCTTCCAATCGAACTGACTGATGTAACTGACGAAAATCTTTTGGAGCGCAAAGGCGTGACCCCTCCTGCTTTCAAAGGATAAATAGAAACAGCCGAACCATTCCGTGCGGTCGGCGATTTCTTATATCCAGATTTTTTCGGGAATCCCCGCAGTCGGGCATAGTTATTCTCAAAGGAGAACTGACCCTGAAAACACCGACGAAACAAACGACCGACCCACTGCTGTGCAGCCTGCTTGCGGAACTCAAAAAGCGAGGCACGAGGTGCGGTACCGGAGACCAGTTACACGCCATCAGAAAGCAGAAGCCATGAAGCTGGACGGCCCAGACGAACTCGCTGCCATCCTTGATGACATTTGCGCGACCATCGGGGAACTCTTGGTGACCAATGCTCAGTTGAAGGAAGGCATGGTGGACGATGGGGCCACGGAAACGGCGCAGGAGAAACTAGACCAGTTGAAGCAGGACACACTGGCGGCCAAAGAAAAATTGGCGAACCTCAAGCAGCGCCAGCAGCACAAAAAAGAACTGGCGCGCCAGCGCCAGGAACACGAGCGGAAGGCGAAGCCCCAGCAGACCGAGGGCAAGTCCACTCGGTCACGAGTCGCACTGCTCAATGGGAAAGGGCGCTGGATTGGCTGGGTTGAGACTGCGGCCAATGGCAACGTTAACATTTACGACAAGCATGGGAGAATAGTTGGCCGAGAGTTAGCAGGGCTGACTTTAGACCAAAATGGAAAACTGTTTGCGCGAGGACGAGCGGGACTCGTGGCACTGGGGAAAAAACTAGCATCCTGACATCATCAGTCATTTTCCCGCGTTGGCTTTCCGCACCCGAAACTTACCGCTTGGCAATGCAAGCGTCCACCTACGAATTCACGGCACGCATGAAGATTTCGGGGTAATAACCCATTCGGACAGGCTGCCGGTTTGACTCGCTGCTTTCAAATCGGCATCAACACAGCATGACGCGCCTCACCCCAAGGTGGCTATTGGTGTTCATGGCACTGCCAAGCATCGCCACTGCAATTCCTGTCTTAGCCGAACTGAATGAAAAAGGAGCCACTCACGCATCGTCTCCGATTAATAGCATAGGCCTAGTTTTTCTGTTGTTGACGGCTTATTGGAGCCGAAACGAACCAACAGGTGGTTGGTTACGGATTTTCATTTACCAAATTTACATAGGATGCGTGGCGACCGTTTTTACGATTCATAACCTCTGGGATAATTTTTTCCCATCAACGTGGGGTGACGATTCCAGATATCCTTTATTTCTTGTTGGCCATATTCCTACGATACTCATGGTTTTCATAATGGCGGCTGTCGTCTCCCTCCTTCTCTACTCAAGACACTGGAAATTCGTAAGGCTGCTAAGAGTCCTATTTTTTGTTCAGCTTATTTTTGTTGGAATTAATGTGACGATTTCTGCGGCAAATTTTGGAACCGCAGATGCAATTTTAGCATCACTCCAAGGAATATTTCTTCTTGTCTGGATTCCATATTTTTACGCATCGAGACGCGTTAAAGAAACGTTTGGCTATGAGTCTGTCATATCAAACCCACCGCCTCTGATGCAGTAGAAGATTTCTTCTTCTCGTGAAACAATTTTATTGGAAAAGCATCTGTCTCATACTGCTTCTGACGCCATGTGCGTTTGCCGGGAATGAAGACGTGTCCGCTTTACGGACGAGAGCCGAGGCAGGTGACACAAAAGCTCAGGTCGAAATGGGACGAATTTATGCCAAAGGCGAAGGTATCCAGACAGATAGTTTAGAAGCTGCGAGGTGGTATCAAAAAGCTGCAGAGAACGGAAGCGCGATTGCTCAAGCACGGCTCGGCATAATGTTTTATCGTGGCGATGGCGTTAAGCAGGACAATGCGGCCTCCGCAAAATGGATTCGCTTGGCTGCCGAACAGGGACTGGCAGAAGCGCAGAATTTCTTGGGCTTAATGTACCTTGAGGGTATCGGCGTTCCAAAGGACAGCAGCACAGCCGCGAAATGGTTTCGGGATGCAGGGATGCACGGTGATGTCTCGGCACAATATCAATTAGGACTACTATTGGGCAAAGGTGATGGCATACCAAAGGACAGTACTGAGTCAGTTGTTTGGTATCGAAAAGCGGCTGAATCGGGAAATGCCCATGCACAATTTAAGTTGGGGCTAGCATATGCCAATGGTGTTGGCGTGACTCATGATGATGCTGAGGCGGTAAAGTGGTTTCGCGCCGCCGCCGAGCAGGGAATAGCAATGTCCCAAGGATATCTGGGCACAATGTACTATTCTGGAAAAGGTGTCGGTAAAGACGACGCAGAAGCGATAAAGTGGACTCAGAAAGCAGCGGAGCAAGGGGCGGCAAGCGCACAGGCTTTCTTGGGAACTTTGTATGACAGCAGCGGCGTCGAGGGCTTTAAGGATAGCGCGAAGGCAGCAAAATGGTACCGCTTGGCTGCTGAGCAGGGTAGCAGTGTAGCACAATTGAATCTTGGCACTTTGTATTACCGGGGCGAAGGTGTAGCGCAGGATAGTTCGGCAGCGGTAAAATGGTTTCTTCTAGCCGCACAACAAGGTGACAGAGACGCCCAGAGAGACCTAGGAATTTTGTATTATAACGGTGAGGGCGTGCCCAAGAGCGTCGTTCAAGCTTACGTCTGGAACTACCTCGCTGCTAAGCAAGGCGATGAAGATGCAAAAAAGGCTCTAGCCACCCTTGAAGATGTACTGACCCCAGACCAAAAGGCTAAGGCGATGAAACTGGCGCGAAAGATGTTCAAGAAGATGCCGAAGGAGTGACGCGACCTCGGTTGCCTTGCCGCCACCTCGTGAGGTCTGGTGGGTAACCAGAACAGCCTTGGAGGGGCATCTGGCGGGGTGGTCTGGGGATGAGAGGGTGAGCAAGGCGTCGGGTTAGGGCAAGATTGGGCCAAATTGCCCCTGACTTTTTATAGCAACCCAATGGTTGCTCAAAGCAGCTATGCTGTTTTTTACAATTGGAGAGCTTGACCACGTATG
>Ga0316219_1001084_pt1 | contig 31903 bp, 24 predicted proteins | sample TBH18003PmetaG_FD_203635 | JGI IMG/M metagenome (GOLD analysis project Ga0316219, IMG submission 203635) | Freshwater microbial communities from Trout Bog Lake, Wisconsin, USA - TBH18003P | ecosystem: Environmental > Aquatic > Freshwater > Lake > Hypolimnion/Profundal zone | place: USA...
AAGGCAGTCTGCAGAGAGGTCCGTCAGCCACTTGATGGGGGTGCGGGGGATAAGTAATCAGATCGGAATCGTACAAAAAACGACACCGGCTGAGGTAAAGGCAAAGATCGAGGCGGCGCTTCAGCGTAGTGCTAAGGTGGATGCGAAGGAGATAACGGTTGGACTCAGTGACAATAAAGTCATCCTGAGCGGAAATGTCCGTTCCTTGGCCGAACGTGAGGAGGCCGAGCGTGCTGCTTGGTCCGCTCCCGGGGTCTTCGAGGTTGTGGACCACCTTCGGGTCGAGTCCTGAAAAACCGCAAAGGCAGGCTGGGAGCCGTCCCGACCTGCCTTTGCAGGAAGTGAACTGATTTACGGTCGAAAGGAGAAAATCATGGGTGACTACGGAATAATCATTATGTGGGTATTTGCCGCCATTGGCTTTGCCTTCTTGAACAATGGACCTAAGGATATGGAATATCGCCGTCGTGAAGCGTACTGGGCGAGATTTGAAGATGTAAAATCCTCCGGATCACCTGCTGCCACGCAGAGTAACCGGGTTATGGCTGGAAAAGAGGGTTCACCCGCAGAACTTGTGGGTCATTTTTGGCTCGGGTAGGTCCCCAAGTGTGTGATATAAGGCGATTTTTACGACTCCAAGACTCTTAAAGCCGTAGGCTCTTTTGATAGTCAGTTTCGCCTTGCCGTTTAAGCCTTCCACGGCACCCAAGCAGACCTGGCCTTTCGTCCGGAACCAGTTAAGTATGAGGCTCCTATGTGACCGTAACATCTTGGCTACCTTCTTCATCGGGTTGATTCTTGACCTCATGGCTCGCCGGCACCAGGCATCAAGGAACCTCCCGGCCCACGTTGGTCTTTTATACTCCCAAAACTGCTGGAACACTTCCTTCAGGAGGTAGGCTCGAACGGTTTTAAGATTGATCGCAACAAGTTCCTTAAGCCTGACAGCCTGCTTATCGGTCAAGTTTTCCACTCGTTTAAGTAAGCACCAGCGGGTCTTGGTGAGGAAAGCATGTTCACCCTTGGCCTTCAGTTCACGGACTTCGGTTACTCGGACATCGTTGACGGCGTCATTCATATGCCCAACGATGTGGAACCTGTCCATTATGTTCAAGGCTTGCGGGGCATTCCGGGCGATGACATTGAGATACGGCGCCCACATGTCGGTACAGACGAAACGTAACAGGGCGGTGCGGACCTTGCCAAATTCGTCGAAGAAATCTTGCAACGTTTTCTCGGTGCGGCTGCGCCCGACCCACAGTAGGCGTCTGTGGCCGATATCTATCTGATATACCAAGGTTAGGAACTTGTCCGACACCTTTTTCACCCAGGCAATCTCATCAATACCGATTGCGACAATGTCGCTGAGATCGCGATGCTCCAGTCCCCACTCAACAGCCATGGTGACGGAGCGGTATACATTGTCCCAACTGGTGTTGAAGGCGACGGCGACATCCTGCCAGGACATACGCTTTGCCCAATGAGCCAGAAACCAGGCGTATGTTGTCGTCAGGTGATTCTTCCCGACGGCCCATGGAACTCGTTCCACTTTTATGCCACAGATCCGGCAGTTAACGCGTCGCATGGCATAGATGAAGAATACGGCGATGCCCCATAATGGCACGTACTCAAACCTTCGGGAAGCCAAGCTGTCATAGCAGGAACCAGCTAAACCACACTTGGAGCAGATAGGTCTGCTACCCTTACGAGCTTCAAGGTCTACTTCAATGACAAGCGGACCAGCGTGTTTTATTAACCGTGCGGCACCGTAAATGAAACCAGAGTGCTTTTGGACTTGATTTAGTATAGACTTTAGTAGCATCCCGTCCTCCCGTTTGCCATTGTCGGTTTCTCGTCAAAACCATCATGGCAGATTCTGAGGCGGGATGCTCTTGTTTCATTAACCCAGGGGCCGCTCAGGAGCTGAAACCCTATTTTTTATCCACAGATTCTGCGGACGAACCATATTCCCTTTCTGGCCAAAGGGTTTCTCTTGGGGGGAGCCGATGATGCGGGTCGTCCCACCCCCAGAATCAGTGAAGAAGCGCTGCAACTGCTGTGCAAAGGACACTGGCCCGGGAATATCCGTGAGCTGAAGAGTCTGATGCGACGGGCTGTGCTCTATGCCGACCGGGAACTGACTCCGGCACACCTCCTCCCTTTGTTGCGCGGCACGAGTACGCTGGCACCGGCTGCGGTTGCTGAACTGCCCGAAAGTCTGACTTTAGAGGCTCTGGAGCGCTGGGCCATCACCCAGGCGCTCAAAGACTCAGGTGGGCGCAAGCTTCAGGCTGCTGCCACACTGGGAATTGATTACAAGCGTTTTCAACGCAAGTTGGTCCGTTACGGTCTGCTGTGAAGCCGATTCTGGAATTACGGAAGCCTCGTAAGCCCTGTCATTGCTACCCCCGCTCCCTGACAACCGCTCCCGCAAATCCGATCGCAGTTTACCACCTCCACCCTAACTTCGCGAACCGTCCTGCCCCCTCGTTCCCCCGCCAGGCTCGCCGCGTAGCCACGGCGTCCACGGTAGCCCCCAATGCTCGTCTCCCAAAAGATTGTTGTAATGGGTGTGCTGTTTGCTGTTATGACTAGCTGCGTCAAGAACACGTCCATCTAATGCGCAGTAAAAACAGCGTAATAGCCTGTTGGTCAATAAATGCATTAACTAGTTCGGAAACCTTGTAGCATCTTTGTACTATCAGGTACCTCGAAAACAATCTCGTTATCCATTCGGTTTGCTGCCGGGTATCCAGTTTTAGGTACATCATGAACCGTAAACTCCCCATAACAGTGCTTTATGCCGAAGATGATGCGGCGACCCGCCAGGCAGTGGTGCAGTTCCTGTCGCTGTGCTGTGCCAGGGTTACCGCGGTTGGAAGCGGCAGGCACGCTCTCAAAGCCCTTGCCGGGCAGTCCCCGGATGTGATCCTTACTGATATTCGCATGCCAGGCATGGACGGGCTTGAACTTGTGGAACTCCTGAGAGCGCACCATTGCCCCGCTGCAGTCATCTTGACGAGCGCATTTTCTGAGCCCGCCTACCTGTTGCGGGCTATTGAACTCGGTGTCAGCGGTTTCCTGCAGAAACCGCTGGACTATCCCTGTCTGGAAGCCGCTATTCATAAGGCAACCCTGTCCCTGATTCAGGAGCGGGAATCCAGGCAACTCAGGTCCCAGCGCGTGACGCCTCTGCTACCCGGCACGAGCCCTCAAATGGCGTACCTGGCTGAACAGGTGGCCCTGGTGGCGGACAGCCGGTATTCCGTGCTTATCGGAGGGGAGAAGGGGAGTGGCAAGAGTCGGGTAGCTCATGTTATCCATGCCCTGGGGAGCAGGAACCAGCGTCCTATTCTTTCGGTAAACTGCGCTACCAAGCACGCGGGCAAGCTTGAGGCCGAGCTGTTCGGCGATGAGCGTCCAGACACGGGAGTGCTGGTCGCTGCGGGTGAAGGTTCCGTCCTGTTACAGGGCGTCGATCAGGCCCCCCACGAGGTCCAGGTCAGGCTCCTTGATTTTATACAGGACCCGGTTCCCACCCAGGCAGCCGAGGGTGAGGGTGGTTCTAAGGTGCGAATCCTGAGCACGGTGAGCGGTGACCCCGGCAGGGCGGTCAACGAAAAACGCCTCCTGGAGGGACTCTATTACCAGCTTAATGACTTGACGCTCATGGTGCCTGCCCTGAGGGAAGTCACGCAGGACATCGAAACGCTGGCGCTGTTGTTCCTGGCCGAAGGGGCCAGGGAGGCGGGGAGTCTGGCACCCCTGCTCGATTCGGACGCGGTCGCCCTACTGCAAAAGCACACCTGGCCGGGTAATCTGCGCGAGCTTAAGTGTCTGATGCGCCGCGCGGTTCTCTATGTCGACAAGGTCGTAACGGCGGGAACCCTGGAATCGCTCTTAAATGAGGCGATGCAGAGCTCCTTGATGCTGAGCGATTCCCCCGCCTCGCTCAAACTGGCCTTCCTTGAGAAGTGGGCTATCAAGCGGGTTCTTCAGGCGACCAACGGCCGGAAAATGCAGGCGGCGGGCCTATTGGGACTCGACTACAAACGTTTCCAACGGAAAATGGCGTTTTACGGACTGCGGTGAGACTTTGCTTGCTGGTTTGCGCTGGTCCTGACTCCCGCGGCACCGGTACCGCAACACTACTAACTCAGGAAGGAGGATGGTATGAGGGCGCTGATCGTAGACGACAACAAGCTTAACCAATGGGTGCTGTTCTCGTATGTCTCACCCTTTTGCTCGGTTGATACCGCTGATAGTGGCGAGGAAGCCCTGGAAAAGTTTGCGGCTGCCAGGGAGTCAGGGGCACCCTACGGACTGGTCTATCTGGACTTCTTCATGCCGGGGATAACCGGTGCAGAGACGGGCAAAGCCATGCGTGCGATGGAGCGAGATACGCAGGGTGATACCGCGAGCAGTGTCTTCTGCGTCATCTCCGGCTCTCCCGAGGCCAATACCGAGTTCCGGTATGCACTGGGAAATGATCCGGATGTGTATTACGCACCCAAGCCCTGGAAAAAGGATGACATCTTGTATGCGCTTTGCCAGGGGGCGAGCACCTGGCTGGAACCGTACTCGGTCTGACGGGGCCAGCGCTCCTGACTGAACCCAGGTTCTGATCATACGGCAATCCGGGAATCTACGGAAAATGCCCCCTCCTCTTCGGGGGGCGGGGGGATGGGGTATGCCTGTGGGGATCCCCTTGGGCAAAGCGGCGGCCCTGGTGTGACGGTGCCCTGCTGGTCCCTGGAAACGAGCAGGAAGCCCGGCCTTTGGCACCGTTCCTCCTCTCTGGGGGAATGGTTCCAGAGGACTGCTACTGTGATCTGTGGAGGGGTTTTGCTGACAGACGTATTTTAGAGGGAGCCCGCACGGGGACCCTTTTCCGATCACAGGACGCACCCCACCGCTGACGCCGGAGTTCCACTTGAGCGGGGCTCCGGGCTTTGGCAGTTTGGGGTGGTAGAGGCTGAGAAGAGGATGCCACTGCCGGGTCGCCTTTGCTGGCGACTCGTGACCTCTATCGAGCGTGTCGGCAGTCGGGCTCCTGGGAGCCGTCATGGCAATTCAGGCAGATGGTATCGAACTGCCTGGAGCTGTAATCCGCCTGGTGCTCCTTGGCGAACGTTTCCATCCGTCGTGGCTGGAGCAAGCATCCAGTATCAGTGGCCTGGTTGCCAGGCTGTGAGACCCTCTCCGGGTGGCATCCCATGCAGCCACCATTCTTGCCTGGGTCGAGGGGGGGCTGGCTGTGCTTGCCGCCTCCGGCAAATCCCTGACAGCCTTGGAGGCTGATTGCGGAATACTGGAGCAACAGCAGTAACAACACCAACTTTACATTTTTCACGGTGTTTTCTCCTCAGCTACTTTGTCTGTTAGTACGCGCCTTCGGTGCCATTTCCCAGCGTATAAGTGCCACGAATAAAGATATGACGCAAACTCCGATCCTTCGACAGAACAGAGTGATTGGGATGTCAGTTACTTAAGAGTGAATTCTGGAATTCGATGGGGTCAATTTGCCAATCCTGCTGGCCGAAATGGTCACCTCTGCCGTCGTTGCCGGGTTGTTCCGCCCTAACACAGGCCATTTTCCGTATTGATCTCACCTGCTGTTGAGTAGAGCCTGCCGGCGGCATTGACTGGGGCGCCTCAATCAAGCGACCCGCCGCGGGAGGAGCCCGCTTGCTATGGCACCAAACGTTCTCCATTCATTGCTGCTCACATGTCGTTGCTTCATGCTCACCGGGCTGTCACCCGAATCGCGGGGGGGGGGGGCTTTCCGGCAAGAAAGTATTCTGCCTGCAGCAGGAAAGAGCCCCGCCTCGGCTTGCAGACACCCTGCGAGGCCCCGGCCTCGTTCATGGCGGCAACGACTACCGAGGTCTCTAGTGCACCGGTCAGCAGGTGCGGGGGGGCGGTGTCACGCCGTTGGCCGGGGACGTGAGTGGGGAGCATTTGCTGCAGCGGGCGGACCGGGCCATGTACTGGGCGAAGCGCAACGGCCGCAGTCAGAGGGCACTGGATTAAGTCCGCAGCGTCCCCGGTTTCCAGCCCGGGAGCGAGGTTGGTCTGGACGTTCCGCCCGCGCGTCCCCATTCTCTTGGCCAGTCTGGAGGTCGCTTGTTGCCGAATTGTCTACCTTGGTTGTCGTTTTGACCACAAAGATTTCTCGGTTTTAATCCTAATGTCTTGATATCACGACATGCTTCGTTATAAAGTTTAAAACAGTATCTCTTCATTTTGCTGTATGGCAAAGTGGAATCACCTCCGCTTGGCTATCTCGGAACGGGTGGCAGGTGACAGAACAGGGAGAGATGACATGGCCAGCAGCAACGTGCTTATCCTGGATGACGAGGTTGGTATCCTCAACGCGCTGATCCGGTCACTGCGTGGCGCAGAGTTAATGATTGCAGTCGCCACCAGCGCCGAGCAGGGGCTCGAGGTTCTAGAGCAGGGGGACTTCAAAGTGGTGATTAGCGACCAGCGCATGAAGGGGATGCAGGGGACCGAATTTCTCGCCTTGGTGAAAAAGCTGCATCCGCAGGTGGTAACCATCATGCTGACCGGCCACGCCACTCTGGAAACCGCGATCCGGGCCGTCAACGAGGGGGGCATCTACCGGCTCCTCACCAAGCCATGGAGCGATTCCGAACTGAGGGAGTCGGTCCTCTCCGCACTGGCGAAGTACGATGCAGGCCTCCATGCTGCTCAAGGGCAACGGACGGTTGCGAGGCGACATAGGGAGCAGGTTCAGCTGGAACAGTTGTATCCGGGGATAACCGCCATAGAAAAGGACTCCAGCGGCCGCGTCATCCTGGGGGCTCTCTCGGACCTGGAGGGTAACGTGATCAAGTCAAGGCTTGATGACGAATAAAAGAAGCTAATCCGGGAACCCACCGCCTCTCTGTTGACCCAGTCTGTTCCCCAAGGCAACCAATGGCGACTCGAATGTACAGAACCAAGCAACTGCTGTTTTTTTGCGCCTGGGTGTTGATGGTCGTCGGGCTTTGGGCCGGCCTCCTGGTCGAGTCCGAACACGACCGGCATCAGTCCCAACAGGCCGCCGCGGTGAACGCGTCGAACCTGGCCCTCGCCTTCGAGGAGCATGTCGCCACCACTGTACAGCATCTCGACACGCTGCTCTTGGAACTGCGCGACGAGTATCTGGATGGGGCGGATAATTTCGAGCAGCGGATACGGTTTCATCAGGACCACAGCTACAACGATCTCATCATCCAGGCCAGCGTCATTGACGCGCGCGGGATCATGACCTACAGCCCGCAACCCCTGTCGACCCCCCCGCTTGACCTCAGCGACCGGGAACACTTCCGGGTCCATCTCACCCCCGGCGTGGACCGCCTCTTCGTCAGCAAACCGCTGGTCGGGCGGGTCTCCAAAAAATGGAGCATCCAGTTCACCCGCAAGATCATCAACAGGGACGGCTCCTTCGGAGGCGTGCTGGTACTCTCCGTCGATCCGGAATACTTCTCGGGCTACTTCCGCACCATCGATCTGGGCAAGGACGGGGCCATCACGCTGGTCGGTATGGATCGGGTCGTGCGCGCCCGCTCCGCCGCCCCCGTCACCTCCCTGGAGCTGAAGGGGCACATCCTTCCGGCTGACCGCCCGTTTTTCGATCCGCTCAGGCCCGGAGCGGGGATCTTTTCGGCGACCAGCAGCCTCGACGGTGTGTCGCGCACCATTGCCTATCGACGCCTCAGGAATTACCCGCTGGTGGTGCTGGTGGCCCTAGGCAACAGGGACATCTACGCCGCCTCCCGGGAGCGCAAAAACGCCTTGGTCCATACGGGGATACTGACGACTGCGGCGATCACTGCGGGATTCCTGCTCCTTGCCTGGTTCGACTTCGAGCAGCAGCGGCTCAACGCAAAGCTGGTGGCCAGCGAGGACCGCTACCGTCTGCTGAATCACTCTCTGGAGCAGCGGGTGAACGATGAAGTCGCTAAAAACAATGCGAAGCAGAGTGTGATACTTCAGCAGGAAAAACTCGCCTCAATAGGACAGCTGGCAGCCGGCGTCGCGCATGAAATCAACAACCCCATGGGATTCATTATGAGCAACCTCGGCACGCTCAGGACCGATATGGAGGCGATCAGCGCCTACGTGCAGGCGCTGGAGCTGGAATGCCGAGACTTAAGCCCCGCGAATGCGACCGGGCTGGCGGAACTGCATGCGCGCCTGGACCTCGGATTCATCATGGGTGACGTCCTGCCGCTGGTCCAGGAATCCCTGGAGGGGGCGGAAAGGGTGAAGCAGATCGTACTCGCCCTGAAGGATTTTGCCCGTTCCGATGAACAGAGCGACCAAATGACCGACCTGAACCAGTGCATCCGCTCAACCGTCATCATCGTCCGCAACGAACTGAAATACGTCGCGGAACTGGAGCTGGAACTGGGCGAGATCCCCCTGGTGCCGTGCAACCCCCAGCAGATCAACCAGGTGATCGCCAACCTTTTGATCAACGCGGCGCATTCCATAGAGTCACGCGGCACCATCTGGGTCCGGACCTGCACGGCCGACAGCAAGGTGGTACTGACCGTGGAAGACACCGGCAAGGGGATGGAGCCTGAGGTCCTGGGGCGGATCTTCGACCCCTTTTTCACCACCAAGCAGACCGGTAAGGGTACCGGCCTGGGGCTCAGCATCAGCTACGACATCATCACCAAGCACGGCGGCAGTATCACCGCAGTCAGCACGCCCGGCAGCGGTGCCACCCTCACGGTGATGCTGCCGCTGCCGGAGCAGAGGAGCTCCTGAACGTGACCGAACCGATTGGCAGTGAAGCGGTGGCTAACACCGATGGGGGAGACGACGTATGTATCCTCATCGTCGATGACGAGGTCAACATCCTCAATGCGCTCAGGCGGCTCTTTAGGAAGGAGCCCTTCATCCTGGTGTGCGCCGGTTCTGGCCCCGAGGCGCTCCGGGTACTGCGCGAAACGGAGCGGGTGGCGCTCATCCTGTCCGACCAGCGCATGCCCGGCATGAACGGGTCCGACTTCCTCCAGCAATCCCAGGCGCTCGCTCCCGAGGCGACCCGCATGCTCCTGACCGGTTTCGCCGACGTCCAGGACACGGTGCGTGCCATGAACGAGGGGGGGGCGACCCGCTATGTTGCCAAGCCGTGGAACGATCTGGAACTGCTCCAGGCGGTGCGCGACAGCGTGTCCCGTTACCGGCTGCTGCGGGAAAACCTGCGCCAGCAGGAGGTGATCCGGCGCCAACACGAGGAACTGCAGACCTGGAACGCCAACCTGAAAAGCCGGGTCATGGCGCAAACCACGCGGATACGCGAGCAGGTGGAGGAACTGCAGGGGCTAAACCAGCGCTTAAGGTCGAGCTACGGGGGCATCATCGCTGCGCTCTCGGGGCTCATGGAGCTGCGCTCGCCCCGGAGCCGCCGGCATTCCGCGCATACGGCTGAGCTCGCTGTCTCCGTCGCCGCCAGTCTGGGGCTCCCCGAGGGGGAGCGGGAAACCATCCGCACTGCGGCCTTGCTGCACGACATCGGCAAGATCGCCATGACCGATGTGGCGCTGGCGACCGACGAGGCGCAGCTGGGGGCGGAGGGGCAGTTCCGCTACTACGAGCACCCGGTGCTGGGCCAGACGGCGATCGACATGATCGAGGACCTGCGGCCAGCCGGGCTTTTGATCCGCCATCACCACGAGCGCTTCGACGGCGGAGGCTTCCCCGACGGCCTGGCGGGCGACGCCATACCGCTGGGAGCCGCGGTCATCGCCTTGGCCGACTGTTTTGACCGTGAGTTTGAGCTGCACGTAGGCGGCAACGCCCTGGAGCGGACCTTGGAGGTCCTTGCCCTGCAGGTCGGCAGCCGGTTCGCGCCGGGTCTGTTCCCGCACCTGGCCGGGGCCGCCTGGGCGCTTCAGGACAGCCGTTCCCCCAGGAACCTTGACGAACTGATCGAGATGGAGGTGGGGGTCGCGGACCTGCGGCCGGGCATGATCGTTCTCAATGACATTTTCAGCCGGGCCGGTCTCTTCCTGCTGGAGGCGGGGGCCGAACTGGACCAGACGAAGATAGACACTCTCACACGGATATTCCGGCTGAATCCACTATGGCAACCGTTTCGAGTGGCTTACAAAAAAAACTAAATGAGTATCGTCTGTGTGCCGAATAGAAGCAAAGACGACCTGCATGGTGCCAGTCTGACCTCGTGGACGTAGAATCGTTTCAGACAGGCCGGCATCTGCCATCTTCCCGGAGGAAATACCTGGCGTGGACACCCCTTTGCCCCTCGACGTACATCAGGTTTCCCGCAACAGCCGCTTTTTACGCTGGTTGCCGCTGGTGGTGCTGCTGGCCACCTTAGGGGGCTCCCTGTATGTCTGGAACATCCTGGAGTCGGGAATCAGGCAGCGGGCACGCACCGTCTACCAGGACAAGACCGCCGCCATAACCGCGCAGATAGCCGACCGGTTGCGGGACCAGGAGCGGGTGCTGCTGGGGGGGGGCGGCCTGTTCAATTCCCAGGGGGAGGTGTCCCGTAAGCAGTGGTGCCGCTACGCCGCCGCACTCCGGCTGGACCAGAACCTGCCGGGGGTTTTAGGCGTGGGGTACAGCGCCTGGCTGACCCCCGGGGAAAAGGAGGCCATGGAGCGAAGGGTCCGGGCCGAGGGGTTCCCCCAGTTCGAGGTGAAGCCACCCGGAGCCCGGGGGATGTACACCTCCATCATTTACCTCGAGCCCTTCAACTGGCGCAATCAGCGGGCCTTCGGGTACGACATGTTTTCGGAGCCGGTGCGCCGCGCCGCCATGAACGATGCGGTGAATCAGGGGTGCACCTGTATCTCGGGGAAGATCACCCTGGTTCAGGAAACAGAGCAGGAGAAACAAAGTGGGCTCCTCATGTACCTGCCGGTCTACAAAAAGGGGTTGCCGATCGCCAGCTCCCAAGAGCGCTGGGCGGCGCTGCGCGGCTTCGTCTACAGTCCCATCAGGATGAACGACTTCGTGAACGGTACCCTGGGGAAGTTCCCCGATGACATCGCCTTTGACATCTACGACGGCAGCTCCGCCCGCCCCGGAAACCGCATGTTCAGCAGCCTAAAGGGGGTGGGGGGGACCGTCGACGGCCAAGGGCAGCCCGACCTCTCCAGCTTTTCCCGGGTCGAGGAATACGGGCGTACCTGGACCATCCACTTCAGGAGTCTTCCCAGCTTTCGGCGCGAGTTCAACCGAATCAGTTCGCTGATCGTGCTGATCGGAGGGCTCCTGGTGAGCCTCCTTTCCGCCTTTGTCACCTCGACCCTCCTGGCCACCCGGGAAAAAGCGCTCAAGATCGCCCGGGCCATGGTCAGTGAGCTGCAGTTGAGCGAGGAGAAGGTGAGCCTCATCCTCAATTCCACTGCCGAGGCGATCATCGGGATCGATACCCTGGGGCGCTGCACCTTTTGCAACGCCGCCAGCCTCCGCCTGTTGCGCTACGCCGTCCCCGGGGAGTTGTTGGGGAAATCCATGCATTCGCAGATCCACCACAGCGGGAAAGACGGGACCCCCCGCCTCGTCGAGGAGTGCCAGATCCACCGGGCCATCAGTTCCGGGGTGGAGGGGCATGGCGATCATGAGGTTTTCTGGCGGGCGGACGGCTCCAGCTTCATAGCGGAGTACTGGACCTACCCGCAGCGCAAGGGGGGGGAGGTCGTGGGTGCCGTCGTGACCTTCATCGACGTGACGGACCGCAAGCTGATGGAGCTCGAGCTCCAGTTGCAGTCGAAGTTGCTTGAGGTGGAAATAGCCGACCGGCAGCGGGCGCAGGAGGAACTGGGCCACCACGCCTTCAAGCTGGAACAGCTGAACCGTACCCTGGAGGCGAGGGTGGAAAGCGCGCTGGCGACCAACCGCAGGAAGGACCGGAAGATGATCCAGCAGGACAAGCTGGCCTCCATAGGACAGCTGGCGGCTGGCGTGGCCCACGAGATTAACAACCCGATCGGCTTCGTCTCCTCCAACCTGCGCACCTTGGACCAGTATTTTGACCATCTGCAGCGCCATTACCGCTTCGTGGAGGGGATAGCCGACCGGGAACTCCCCCCCGCCTTCAGGGAGGCCATTGCCGCGGATTACAGCTCTCTGGACATCGAGGAGATCTGGGCCGACGTAGGGGACCTGATCCGCGAATCCCTGGAGGGAGCCACCCGGGTCGCCAACATCGTCACCAATCTGAAAGGGTTCTCCCGGCTCGACGCCCAGGAGCGCGAACTGGTCGAGCTGGGGAACTGTCTGGAGAGCGCCCTCAGCATCGCCTACAACGAGCTGAAATACGTCGCCACCATCACCAGGCAGTACCAGCAACTTCCCCAGGTGCTGTGCCATCCGGGCCAGTTGAACCAGGTGTTCATGAATCTTCTGGTCAATGCCGGGCAGGCGATCACCCCGCCGGGCGAGATCGTGCTCTGCACCTGGTTTGACGACGGCTACGTCTACGCCTCGGTGAGCGATACGGGGCAGGGGATCCCCTGGAGCATACGGGAGCGGATCTTCGAGCCGTTTTTCACCACCAAGGAGGTGGGGAAGGGGACCGGGCTCGGGTTGAGCATCTCTTACGACATCATCAAGGTGCACCAAGGGGAGCTTTCGGTGGAAAGCACCGAGGGGAGCGGATCCACCTTCACCGTAAAGCTGCCGCGCCAACACGACACTGCTGAACCGGAACCCGGGCAGCTCCACCCGCAGGAACCCGTTTCCGCGCCGGACGGCACAGGAAGATCCGAGGAGCTTACCGCATGACGAACCAGGTACTGATCGTAGATGATGAAGTCAACGTGCTCAACGCACTGCGCCGGGGGCTCAGGGGCGAGCCGTACACCCTGATCACCGCCACGAGCGCCCAGGAGGGACTCGCCGTTTTGCAGAACACCCCCTGCCAGGTGGTGCTCTCCGACGAAAAAATGCCCGGCATGGCGGGGACCGCGTTCCTGTCGCTGGTGCGCCAGAGCTATCCCGACACGGTGCGCATCATGCTGACCGGCCACGCCACCCTCGATGCGGCGCTTCGCGCGGTCAACGAGGGGGAGATCTACCGTTTTTTCAGCAAGCCCTGGGACGACCTTTCGGTCAAGTTCGCCATCCGGTCCGCCCTGGAAAAGCATCACCTTGAGGCCAAAAACCGGGCGCTTTTAAGTGCCGTTCCGGACAGCATGTTCCGCCTGCACCGGGACGGCACCTGCCTCGACTACCACGCGCCGTGCGACGCGTCCCTGGCCCTGCCGCCGGAATCGGTCCTCGGGCGCACCCTCAGGGAGCTAGTCCCGGAAGATCTCCGCCAGGTCGCCCTGGGACAGCTGCAGCAGGCTCTTGACAGCGGGGAGCTTAGGCTCTGGGAGTTCTCCTGCCAGCTTGCCGGCACCCTGCGCCGCTTTGAGGCACGCATGGTCCCCATGGGGCCGGACGAGGTGCTCACCATGGTGCGGGACGTCACGGCGTGCAGCAACGCCCTGGCCGCCCTCGAGGTGAACCAGAAGAATCTCGTCGAGCTGAACCGGACCCTGGAAACCAGGGTTCAGGAGGAGTCGGCCAAGAACCGCGAGAAGGACCGGGTGCTCGCCCACCAGGACCGGCTGGCCGCCATGGGAGAGATGGTCGCCTCCATCGCGCACCAGTGGCGCCAGCCCCTGACCGCAGTCAGCTCCCAGGTGCAGACCCTGAGGGCCCTCGCCGAGGCGGGACGGCTCTCCCCCGGCGATCTTGGCCCGGTGGTGGAGGCCAGCCTATGCCAGATCAGGTTCATGTCGGACACCATCGACGAGTTGCGCAACTTCTTCCGGCCCGAGCAGGACAAGGAACGCTTTGATCTGAAGGGGGTGGTGGAGCAAGCGCTGCGTATCGTCGACCCGCACCTGGAGGAGTTGGGGATCAGGACCGAGCTGAGCGCGGCCGGCAGCACCCGGTACCTGGTCGAGGGGTTCCCCATACACTTCAAGCAGGTCATCGTCAATCTGCTCAACAACGCCTGCCAGGCCATAGAGGAGCGCGGCCCGGGTGCTAGTGCGCCAGCGGGGCGCATCGAGCTGACCCTCGAGAAGCGGGACGGGGTGCTGAGAACCAGCATCTGCGACAACGGCTGCGGGATTAGTGAGCAGAACAGGGCGCGCATCTTTGCACCCTATTTCACCACCAGGGTGGAGCGCGGTGGCACCGGCATGGGGCTCTACATGAGCAAAATGATCATCGAGTCGAGCATGGGCGGCAGGCTTTTTCTTCAGGAAGTCCAGGGGGGCACCTGCTTCGTGATCGAACTCCCGGAAGGGGGTGGCGCATGAGCGGCCAGCTCCCCATCACCCTGCTCTACGTCGAGGACGAAGCCCCCATCCGCGATGCGGTCAGCGTGTTCCTGGGCCTTACCTGCGCCAGGGTCCTGACCGCCGGCGACGGGGTGGAGGGGATGGAGATCTTCAAGCAGTGCTCACCCGACCTGGTGGTGACGGACATCCTCATGCCGCGGCTGGACGGGCTGGGTTTTGCAGCGCGCCTGCGCAAGGCGAGCCCGCAGCTGCCGATCATCATTACCACCGCCTTCAGCGAGACGGAACACCTCCTGCGCGCCATCGAGCTCGGGATACAGGCTTTCATCCGCAAGCCGCTTGACTACGACGACCTGGTTCAGGCCATAACCCGCGCCGCCCTGCCAATTGTCCAGCAGCGCGAACTGGACCAGTTGAGGTCCCAGCGCGCCCACCAGTACTTTCCCGGGGTCAGCCTCCCGATGGCGCAGCTGTCGGCCCAAATAGCCGAGGTGGCCAAGGGGGAGTTGAGTGTCCTCATCCACGGCGAAAAGGGGACCGGCAAGGCCCGGGCAGCCCGGGCGATCCACGCCCTGAGCAGGAGGAGCAAGCTCCCGTTCCTGACGGTCAGTTGCCGTCATGTCGCGCCGGAGCGTCTGGAGATCGAGCTTTTCGGTAAGGAGCGCGGGGGGATAGGGAGTATCAGCGCCGCCCGGGGAGGAACCCTGCTGCTGCGCGACATCGCCGATGCCCCCCTGCATACCCAGGCCAAGCTGCTGCGTGTCATGGAAGAGGGGGTCTTTTACCAGGCGGGGGGGAAGGAAGCGCACCCCTGCGTCGTCCGGGTCCTTGCCACAGTGACCGGCGATCCGCGTCAGGCTGTGTCGGAGGGGCGCCTGCTGGAAGGGCTCTATTTCACCCTCAGCGACCTTGCCCTGCGGGTGCCGCCCCTGCGGGAAATGCCCGAGGAGATCCCGGACCTGGCCCGGATCTTCCTCGCGGAGGGGGCGGAGGACGCCGGCAGGTCGGTGCCGCAGCTCAGCGAGGAGGCGCTGCGTTTTTTGGCCCGGCGCGAATGGTCCGGAAACCTGCGGGAGCTGAAAAACCTGATGCGACGCTCGGTGCTGCACTCGGGCCGGGAGATCGGCGTGGCAACCCTGCTGCCGCTTTTGACCGCAGGAACCACGCAGCCGTACCTGGCAGCGGGCGAGGCTCCTCAGTCCCTGCGGCTCAAAGACCTGGAGCGCTGGGCCGTCATCCAGGCGCTGGCGACGACCGGCGGGCGCAAGCTGAAAGCCGCCGCCCTGCTGGGGATCGACTACAAGCGTTTCCAGCGCAAGTTGCTGCTTTACGGTGTGGAATAAAGTGTAGTCACCGCGGCATCTTGGCCGCGGTGGCCTACCGCCGCTGTCACCGCGCAGCCCCCCCCAAAAACTGCCTATACCCTCCGCCCATCCCCCCTTTTCCGCTAATGCCCTGCACCTAAGAGTCTGTTTCCGCGGTTTTTTGCTCCCGGCCTACGGTGCCGCGAATCCGCTGGTCAATATGGTTTACCTTGTGGGCTTTTTGACCACCCCTGCCGGCTGATGTCCCGTGTAACTGGCTGTAAATTAACCGCAGTGCTGGCCCCGGTTTATTCTCTGTTTCCCGCGCGCTCAATAAACTGGCAAGATCATCTTGCTGTGGTAACTGACTCGATCACGGTTTCACTGGCAAAATTGCGTGACGACGCGAGAAATGGATCCGCCCGTCACGGGAAATCCGTCAGGGGTGTCTGGATCGGGCCGCGATAAGGGAGGCTGAATAGACCATGTTCGCACATCAGGGACTCGCACCCGTGACCTGCAGTACTTGGCATCATTCCGGCAGCATTCATGTATGCCATGTCGACAGAGTACAGTACTGCGTCAACTCGCTAAAAATCGGCGACAGACGCTTCTGCACCCACCCTGACAAACAAAAATTCAGGACCGGGGCCGATGATTCACACTGCCGCTAATACCAGGAAAAGGGGGGTGGTACCCGGCAGGCGGGGGGTAACCCGTTTCCTGGCCGCGGTGGCTCTCCTCGCTGCCGCTGGCTGCGGCAAGGAACAGGCCGCGTCTCAAAATAACAGCCTGGCCGTTCTGCCAGTCCCCAGTTCAGGGAAGGAGGTCGAAGCCATCGCGAATATCTCGGCCGACGACTACGGGTTATCTCTGCCGAACCTCTGCTACACGACGGATAACTCGTCCTTTTGGTCGGTTCAGCTTGCCGTGGCAACCGGGGAGACCGACCCTGGATTCAAAACGATCATTCGCATCGATCTGCCCAAAACCGGCGCCCCTTTTGTGCTCCCTTCCGACCGCACATTCTCGCTGGAGGCTGGCGGACCGTATGACAGATTCCCGGGTAGCGTCACCGTTTTCAACGGGCAGCAGTCAACCCTGAAGACCGTGGAGACGGGAACCATTTATTTTTCCACGCCCACCTCAGGCCAGGGGAGCCGCACCATCAGCTTCGACCTCGGATTCGCCGACTACGATTCCGGGGCGCGACCGGTGCCGCGGTACCAGGTGAGGGGCGACTTTGCCTCCGGGGGAGTGCCCGGAGCGTTCCGGCTATCCTGCACCGGCACTGGCGACGGAGATGGTGGGGAAGAAATCTACCGTGAAAAGTGCTCCCGCTGCCACTCGCTGGGAGCCTACCTTACCGTGGCGAACTCCGTGTCGGATCTCGGGCTCATGGGGGGGGAGTTGCCCTCCCGCTACCCGGGGTCGGTTCCTGAACACCAGGGGATCGACCTGGACGCCACGTCGATGTGGCGCCTGCGGGTGGCACTCAACGCCTGGTAACCGCTTGTGCCCGGTACCGCAGGTCGCGACGGCCATGCACGGATGAAATGCCCCCCCGAGCCAAGCCTTATAGCAACAATTACCCGAGGAGATAAGAACCATGCCCTGGACCGACTACATCAATGAAAATCGTAACCACGAGGAACGTGACGCGGTGTCCCCCATTGTTTGCGAGGCCCTGGAGGAACTGGGAGAGCAGCTCTGGGGGAGATCCCTCTGGGGTAAAAGGTACCACACCTACCGCAGCCGGGGCAGGTGGGTTCTGTGCGACAGCAGAAAGAGGTTCCTGTCGCGCGGCCGGAAACCCGCAAGTGTCAAGCTGTCGGTTCAGATTGCCGGATCTCCCTCACGCGGGTTTATGGTGCTTTTCGAGAAGGTTCGCCTCCCCTTTACGCCTGCTCCGGTTGTGTGCGCTGGCCTTTCGAAAGACGAATTGAGGCAGGGACTTTTGAGCGCATGCGATGATCTCGTGCAACTAAACTGCGCCACTCTCGCGAAAGCACCCCACGCTGCGTCTTCGCTCCTCCGACCCAAGGCGCAGTCGATTTTCAGGCTCAACACGTCAATATCGCAGTAAGGCTGTAATGGCGACAGTGCCCACGGGCACCGTGGTGTAGTGCAATTTAGCTAGGGCGGACACGGGTGCATTTCTTAGGTGATCACTCTAACGAAGACTATGGTTCCTCGCGCTATGCTGTGCTGGTGGTGGATGACGAGCCCTCGATTCTCCAGGCATTCCGGAGGATTTTCCGCAGGGAAAAATTCCGGCTTCTCTGCGCCGGGTCCGCCGAAGAAGGCCTGCAACTGTTGGTTGAGGCTCCGCAGGTTGCTGTCATCATATCGGACCAGCGCATGCCGAACATGAGTGGCAGCGATTTTCTTGCCCGCTGCAGGGAAATTGCACCGGCAGCGACAAGAATCCTATTGACGGGGTGCCTGGACTTTGACTCCACTGCGGCTGTGGAAAAGCGGGGCAGCATATTCGGGTTGATCACAAAGCCCTGGGATGACGCAACGCTGTTGCAGCAGGTGGGCGAGGCCGTAAAAAGGTACCATCTGGTCGTGGAGCGGCAGTACGCAAGCGGCAACTGTCCGGGCCGGCTGGAGGGGGAACAATCGGTTCAGATTGGCGAACAGTACAAGGGCTCTGCGCCGTGAACAGGAACGTGACCCTGAATGCAAAGAGTGCGATTGCTGCAGGCGAAGGGCCCGAAGAACAACTGGGTGCAGAAGTCTGTTTCTTGTCAGCGTATCCGGTAGAGCCGGAAGTTAAAAGACTCATCCGTGAGCTACAGGTGCGTAAGGTTGAACAATACAGTTTTTATCCAATACGGTAAATGATTTCAACCACTTTGTCCGTGCGGGCAGTGAAAAAGTCCGCTTAGATGTCAATAGGGCCGTGAACTCGGCCATCTCTCTCGTTTTGGAAAGCCTGAAACTCCATGGCATTAAGCTCGGGCTGCGCACGCAGGAAAACCTGCACGTGGACGGTCACCCAAGCCAGTACACCCAAGTGGTCCTCAATATCATTCTGAATGCACAGGATGCGCTGCTGCAACATTGCACGAACCTGCCCCGCATGACTATTGCCCCTCGCCTTCCACGCACCGAATACCCTTTCCATGGTCACAGACTGCCGGTTCATTGCGGGCAAAAAAGGCCCCGCGCAAAAAGGATTAAGTCCGGGGCAAATTAAGACAGGGGTCCAACCGACTGAAGTTTCACATTTCGTTGGTCTGGATGGAATCCTGGCTTTCGCTGATTTATGAAATATCGTGATGCAGCAGCATGTTATCTTGCAAGGCGAGCGGCAGACCCATGTCAAAATGCCCATTCCACGGGATATATCGGTTAGGCCGTACCTTTATTGTCACAGGCGCCATCGGGCATTGACAGCAATGTTCTGGTAACTATGTGCCTGTCAATTAAGTTAAAGAACTGCAGTTGCTTTCCGAATAGTCAATAAAGCGAGTAGCCTTTAAGTCCGGCAGTGCCATGCCCCCAGTGTCCTTTCTGTCACGCTGTGGCGGGGGGAGTTCTCGGGCCAAAATGGAGCAGCACCAATGTCCTCCTCGAACAAGATTGTCCTTGCCCTGTGCCTGGCGGCGCTGGGCATTGCAGGAAACTACTTCGCCCTGCCGATATCCTTCAGCGTGGAGTTCATCTTCGGCAGCATTTTCAGCATCCTCGCCATAGGCATCCTGGGACCCTGGTGGGGTGCGGGAGTGACCGTCGCCGCCTCGTCCTACACCTGCATCCTCTGGAATCACCCCTACGCCCTCATCATCTTCACCGCGGAAGCGCTCTGGCTCGGGTACGCGCTCAGGCGCAACCGCTCCAACATCGTCCTTATCGACGGTGCTTACTGGCTGACGGTCGGCTGGCTGTTGGTCGCGGTTTTCTACGCGGGTATCATGCATGTGAATTTTCAAGGCACCCTGACAGTCATCCTCAAACAGGCAATCAACGGGCTCTTCAACTCGCTGGTCGCCAGCATGCTACTGGTCCATACACCGCTGAGGAACCTGGCACGGAAGGAGGAGCAGGTCACCTATGCCCAGTTGATCTTCCACACGGTCTGTTCGTTTCTGATGATCCCCTCCCTGATCCTGGTGTACGGTCACAGTCACAGGGTGGTGGCCAGCCTGGAGAAAATTGCTGCAGAACGAGTCTCCCGGGTGACGGCGGAAATTGAGGTGGAACTGGCCGAGTGGCTGGGACGCCACCTTGACGCGGCGCAAGTCATCGCGGAGTTGGGCAGCAGCCAGGGCGTACTCCCTTCCGCTACTCTCCAGCAGGAACTGGAGCGGATCAAGGAACTGTTGCCCGATTTTCATATCGTCTTCCTTGCTGACGGCAATGGGGTCACGGTGGGGTGTTTCCCGCCTCGCAACGAGTTCGGCACCTCGGCCATCGGGAGGAGTTTCGCCGACCGTCCCTATTACCAACAGTTGGTCGCAACAAAAAAACCGGTGGTCTCCGACGTCTTTTCCGGACACGCAGTCATCTTCAAGCCGCTCTTCACCGTGGTGGTCCCTGTGGTCCGGGACGGCAAAATTTCCCATTTCGGTCTGGGGGGAATCAACTTGGAACGCCTGCGGGCGCGCTTCGCGGTGCACGCCTTGCAGCAGGACATGATATTCACCGTGCTGGACGGCAAGGGGAATGTGGTCATCACCACCGATAGTTCCCCGAAACAAAGCGTCGGGGCACCGCCGGTAATTAAGCCTACCCAGACGAGAGCCGTCACCTCACGGGTTTCCCTCTACATCCCCGGAGCCAGGAGAAACACCAGTCCCATGCTGGGTTGGAAGGGGGCCTATTACTTTTCGAGCGCACCCATCAAGGGGACCAACTGGACGCTGCTGGTTCAGTGTCCGACCGCTCCCATGCAAAAACAGCTCTACGCTTCTACCATCACCGAGCTGGGCACCATTGCCCTGCTCTTCCTGCTGATGGTCAACCTGGCCTCCGTCATCAGCAAGCGGCTCACCCGGCCGCTGCTGGCGCTGGCGCGCGTTTCCCGGGACATACCCGCGAAAATCGAGCAGCGCGCAGAAATCTCCTGGGTAGGCTCCAGTATCGGCGAAGTGGCGCTCTTGGAGGAGAATTTCCGGAAGACCGCGCAGGCCCTCAGGGAAAAGATCAACAACTTGGTGCAGCGCTTCACCTTTGCCCTTAACTCCGCGGAAATCGGGGTCTGGGACTGGCTGGTGCTGGAAAACCGTCTCATCTGGGACCGGCAGATGCATGCCCTGTACGGTCTGGAGGGGACGGAGTTAGACTGCTGGGGATACCAGGCCTGGAAAAACGGGGTGCACCCGGAGGACCGAGAGCGCTGCGACAGGGCGATCCAGCAGGCGCTGGAGGGGGAAAAGGAGTTCGACATCGAATTCCGCGTGGTCTGGCCCAGCGGGGTGGTGCGTGACATCAAGGCTCACGCGCTCGTATTGCGCGACGCAGACGGCACGCCGCTCAGGATGATCGGGGTGAACTGGGACATCACGGCTCAGCGCCAGGTTGAATTGGCCTACCTGGCCGCCAAGGAGAAGGCCGAGGCCGCCTACCTGGCCAAGAGCGAAACCCTGCACGTCCTGGAACAGGAGATTGGCGAACGCCGCAGGGTGGAGGAATCGCTGCGCGTCAGCGAGGCGCGCCTGCAGGCTTCCGCTGAACAGATGAAAAAGATGAATGAGGAAACCCAGCAGCGCAATGTCGAGCTTAAGCTCTGGCTGGAACAGGAAATCCGCGAGGGGCGTGAAAAGGACGCGATTCTGATTCAGCAGGAAAAACTGGCCTCTCTTGGGCAACTCGCGGCAGGGGTGGCGCATGAGATCAATAACCCGATGAGTTTTGTCATGAGCAACCTCGGGACCTTGAAAGTGTACACGATGCAGCTTGCAGAATTCATAACGACACTGCAATCCATGGCGGTCCGGAGCTTGGTCGGGTCCGAGCAGGTGCTGCTGGCCGAGTTGTCGCAAAAACATGACATCGGCTACATCCTGGAAGACATGCCTCATCTGATTTCCGAATCGTCGGAAGGGGCCCGGCGGGTAAAGCATATCGTGCAGGATTTGAAGGACTTTGCCCGGACTGACGAAAAGGAACCCGGGCCGGTTGATATTAACTACTGCGTCGAGAGTACGCTCAATATACTTCGTAATGAAATCAAGTACGTCGCTGAAGTTGATCTCCAACTGGGAGAACTTTCTCCGGTCGTCTGCGTCGCGGGGCAGATCAACCAGGTTATCGCCAACCTTATAATGAACGCGGTGCACGCCATCGAGCACCACGGCACCATTACCCTCGTGACCCGGCATGATGGTGATCAGGTCCTGCTGGAAGTAAGCGACACTGGGCATGGGATGTCGGAAGAGGTTCTCAAGCGGATATTCGACCCGTTCTTTACCACCAAAAAGGTGGGCGAGGGGACCGGCTTGGGCCTCAGTATCACCCATGCCATTGTGAGAAAACATGGTGGTGAGATCTCGGTGCTGAGCAAACCGGGGAGCGGTACCACCTTTACCGTCAGACTGCCCACCAATTATTCTTACAACAAAGGTGAGGGAATCTTGGACTAGTCGTTTGAGTTATCTCGCGACTACCAAAATCAACCGGTGGTAATGCTCCCGAACGTCGGTTGTTTCGTATCGGAATGCTGGTCCTGATCGACCGGAATACGCATGAATATTCAAAGTGGAGACCTTTATTGGTCGCCCTCTGGGGGCGCCAGGATTATATCAGCGCATTCGGCACAGAACACGTGGGTAACGTTTTCGTATACTAGAGAGGATGGCGCGCACCAAGAACCGTCCGCAGTTCTTACCTTTTTGCACATTGCACACATAGAGGCAAATACCACTGTGCTGGAGGACGTTTGAATCAAGTCCTTGTCGTTCATTTGTCACCCCCTTATAGAATGTGGAGAATCCAGCGGTAACTGTCTCACAGGTTTTATTTCAGCCATTGCTGCACAGTGGTAGTTACGCCAAGCAAACTTGTAAACTTGAGTAAAAGTAGTTTCATTCTAATTTGAAAAGATATACACCACGAAAGTAGAAATAACGTGAACCTATTTTGGTTTATGTAAAAGTGGAATAATTTTGGCTGCTTAGGGGTGAGATGGGCCGGGACTTATAGTCAAAACACCAATTTGTCTGGCTGTTTTGGTCGGCCAACAGATATGCCAGCGAATATTAACTGCTGTGAAACAGGTAATGAATAACTGAAGTCATCTGCAGTCTGTTCCATGTTCGCTCCTTTTGTGACTGGCTCACGGCGCGATCCCAACCGGTTACATAGAGTCCTAGCCGTGAACTTCGTCATTGATGACTATTGTTGTATGCACTGTGATACTGACCACGCTTGTTGTCAGGAGGATTTTAAAAAGGAGTCGTATGCCTGCAGGAGGAGTGACCTACCCAACGGTCATGAGGCTGTTAAAGGAGGCTGTTGCGGCCAAGGGGCAGCGTGCAGTCTCTCGGGAGGCAGGAATAACTCTACTGAGCGTTCAGAGACGTAGTTTTCCATGTGGCGGGTATCCTGATACCCCTCGCCGTACCTGAAAGTTTTTCTTCCAACCCTTGTGCCTTCCATGATAACGTTAACTAATGTTAAAATGCGCCTCATAATCTGTTTCCCAAAACAGGAGTCGGCCATGGAAATAAAAACGGAGCCCGCGAAAGAGTGCCAAGAGCTTGGTGATAGTTCCGCAATCGGCCATGGAGCCACGAGGCTCCTGGATGTGCATGCTCTAGTACACGAGTTGCAGGTACATCGGACCGAGGTCGAAGCACAAAATGAGGAGCTGATAAACAGTGGCAAGGCTTTTGAAACCCTGTCCAAACAATACCAGGACCTCTACGATTTTGCGCCGGTAAGCTACCTTACCCTCGGTCTCGACGGCACCATCCGCAATCTCAATCTCACCTGCGCCAGTTTTCTCGGACGCTCCCGTGAACAGCTGGTAGGTCAAAATTTCACATCGTTTCTTGCGAAACTCTCCATCGATACCTTCATCGAGGCGTTATTTGAAGCCGTGGCAAGCCGAAGCAAGGTTTCCTGCGAGTTGCTCCTCTGCCGAGGGACCGACAGACTTCAGGTGCTCTTCAATGCTGCAACGAACGACCTGGGCGACGGTTGCCTGGTTGTGCTGGTCGATATCACGGCGCGCAAACTCGAGGAGGAATCAGTCCGCCGGTCCTGGCATTTTCTGCAGTCCATGATAGACGCGCTCCCCTCGAGCGTCTGTGTTCTGGACGAGAAGGGGACCCTGCTCCTGGTCAACCAGGGGTGGAACCGAATCTCCGAAGCCAACCCGCCCCTGCGGGAAAACTGCGGCGTCGGGGCCAATTACCTCGAGATCTGTGAAGCAGTGACCGGTGAGGACCGGGAAGCCTCCATTCGCTTTGCGCAGGGCATAAGGTCGGTGCTGCAGGAAAAAAGTGCCTCCTACACGCAGGAATATTCTTGCCATTCAGACCATGAACTGCGCTGGTTCAAAGGGAGCGTGACCCGATTTGTAGAAGAGGGTGCGGCCCGCATCGTCGTTACCCATGAAAACATAACCGAGCGCATACTCGCCAGCGAGGCCCTGAAGTCAAGCCAGCACCGGCTGCAATTCATTCTGGAATCAAGTCAGGTCGGGGTATGGGAATTAAACGTCGCGGATCAAACGGCCTCCTGTTCAAAGGAATCCGCCAAGATCTTAGGTTTTTCCGGCCCCCTCTCGGATTGGAGCCTGAAGGTATTTCTGCAACATGTTGTGCCGGATGATCGGGAACAGGTCGTGGCCAAGGTGCGCGAGGGGGTCCGAACCGGAAATGACATGGCGTATGACTGCCGTATCCGCCGCGGCGACGGAGAGGTTCGCTGGATCAGAGTCGCTGGGCGCCGGCACCAGGATGAATCTGGCTGGGGCCCCTGGATAGCAGGGATTGTCCAGGACGTCACGGAACAAAAGAGGCTGACGGAGGAACTTCAGGAAAGCCGGCGCAAAGAGCAGGAACGCCGCACCGAATTGGAGTCGTTAATGGAGGCGGTCCCCGCAGCGGTCTTTATCGCCCACGACCGGGAGTGTCGGAACGTGTCCGGCAACGCTACGGCAATCGACCTCTTGAAGGTGCCAGCAAAAGTAAATCTTTCCACGTCCGCGCCGGAGGCTCAAAGAAAAACAAATTTTGAACCCTACAGAGACGGCTGCCTTGTCCCGCCGGAGGCGCTCCCGGTGCAAAGAGCCGCAGCGACAGGATCCCCCGTGCTGGGCGAGGAGCTGGAACTGCGCTTTGGGGACGGCAGTTCCCGGTGGATATTCGGCAGCGCCGTGCCGTTACGCCAGGAGTCGGGCGAGGTGCGGGGTGCCATCGGCGCCTTCGTCGATGTGAGCGAAAGAAAACGGTTCGAGGAGGATCTTCGTAAAAGCGAAGAGCGGCAGCGCCTCTTCATCGAGCATGCCCCGGCTGCGCTGGCTATGTTCGACCGGAACATGCAGTATCTGAGCGTGAGTCGCCGCTGGAAGAAGGACTACCGGCTCGACGACATCGACCTGTTCGGGGTCTGCCATTACCAGGTCTTTCCGGAAATAACCGAGGAGTGGAAGGAGCTGCATCGACGCGGTCTGGAGGGGGAACGGCTGCGATCCGATGCCGACAGGTTCGTGCGTTTCGACGGTGTAGTCCAATGGGTGCGCTGGGAAATGCTCCCCTGGTACACCAGGTCGGGAGAAGTCGGTGGTATTGTCATCTTCTCTGAAGACATCACCGAGGTGAAGTTGGCCGAGGAGAGATTGGCCCAAAGCGAGGAGAATTACCGGCAGTTGTGCCACTATCAGGAGGATTTGATCGACCGGGAGCGCACCAGTATCTCGCGGTCGATCCATGACGATATCGGCCAGGGGCTGACCGGGGTATACCTGGATCTGGACTGGATCAGGCATAAGCTTTCGCCGCAGCACGGCGACTCCAATCTGGAAGAGCTGCTCACCACCATGCAGGCCCGCGTGAACCAGTTGATTGTGAAAGTCCAGAACATAACGGCGGATCTTCGTCCACCGCTGCTGGACAACCTCGGATTGAAGGCGGCAGTGGAATGGCAAATTCAGGAATTCACCCGCCAGAGTATGATCAAAACAGGGCTGGTGATCGACGACGACCTGCCGGTGACAGACGGCGAGAATTCGAATGCCATCATCAGGATTCTCAAAGAGGCTTTGATCAACGTCCTGCGCCACTCACAGGCTGAAGCCGTTGACATTTCCCTGTGCCGGTTCGGACAGCATTTAGTTCTTGAAATCACCGACGACGGTTGTGGTATAACGCAGGAGCAGTTGTCTTCTCGAACGGCATTTGGCATAATGGGGATGCGCGAGCGGGCCGAGGCCTGCCGCGGGGAGTTGGAAATCTGGGGCGCTCCGGGTGTCGGCACCACGGTGCTCTTGGAGGTACCTGTGATAACGGAGGGAGGACATGTATAAACTTCTGCTGGTTGACGATCACGACCTGGTTCGCTACGGAATCAAGCGGGCGCTCCTTGAGCACCTGGCGGAGCTGGACCGGATCGATGAGGCATCGACAGGCCAGCAGGCGCTCGGCCTGGCGCAGCAGACGGCCTATAATTTAATTTTGCTCGACATCTCGCTTCCGGACCGCAACGGCCTGGACCTGCTGACGCAGATGCGCGAATACTTCCCGAAAACCGCTGTTATCTTGCTGAGCATGCACCCGGAGAGGGATTACGCCATCCGGGCCTTTCGCGCGGGGGCAAGCGGGTACCTCCACAAGGCGATACCCTTCGAAAAACTGGTTCATGCGGTATCGAAGGTGCTGCAGGGCGAAATGTACATCAGTCCCGCAGTGGCCGCGCTCCTCGTGCAGGAAGTCGCCGCTGGGGGGGGCGATGTCCCCCTGCACTCCGGCCTGTCCGATCGCGAGTTCCAGGTGGTCGGCATGATCTGCAATGGCAAAACGCCGACAGAAATGGCAGAAATGCTCGGTGTCAGCATAAAGACCATCAGTACTTACCGGGCCCGAATCATGTCAAAGCTCAGAATCAAGACCAATGCTGACATCATAAACTACTGCAACAATAACCACCTCTCCTTGTAAGACCATTCCTACCGCTGCCGCCCGTCATTCCTACCCGATAATTGGATTAAGCTTTTGGTGAATCTGCCGTTACGAGATTGTACCTGTTGTGAAAATTGAATTGTAAACGACATTTACGGATTAACGGGGAGGGCTTACTGTGTTGGGACGCGGACTCGGCGTGAGGATTACCTTTTTTGTGGCAGTTGCATTGGCACTCTCCTTTATCGCGAACATCCTGTATTTCAGTGCAGAGATCCGCAAGGAGGCTTATGACTCCTTCAGATCGAAGTCGCGCGCCGTTCTCCTGCAGGCAGAGAGTTCCCGAAACTATTTCGCCGCCCTGAGAGGGACGGGGGCCTTCAATGACGCCGCCCTGAAGAGTGCCTTCGACGGCAGGCTGAGCGGCGCGGCCGATAAAGTCGCCGCGGCGCGAGAGACCGACTTTTTCAAGACCGTCCCGATCATCGCAGCCATGAAAATAGCCGGGGAACAGGCGACGCAGGCCGGCTTCAAGCTCAGGGTACCCAAAGTCGAGGCACGCAACAAGGCAAACGAACCCGACCAGGTTGAGCTGGAACTGTTGGACAAGATCCAAAAAGGGAACCTCCCCGAGCTGTTCATGGTCGACAAGGCCAATAACGTCATACGCTATCTCCGCCCCATCAAACTCACCACCGACTGCCTGGTTTGCCACGGCGTACCATCCGATACACTCAATAAGGACGGCCTCGATCTGCTCGGCACCAGGGCCGAGGGGTGGAAGGCCGGCGAGCAGCACGGCGCTTTCGAGGTCCTGGGGGATTTGTCGGTCATCGAGAGCAGCATCAACCACAAGATCCTCACCTCCCTGGGCATTACCTCCTTGGTTTCGATGCTTGCCCTACTGTTCCTGATGTGGGTCATCAGATCAATCATTCTCAGGCCCCTGGGCAAACTGGCCCTGGAAATGAAACAGGTGGCGGAGGGGGACCTGAGTGCGGAGGTCCTGCACCCGCGGGACGATGAGATCGGCCAGCTCGCCAGTTCGGTCAACGCGGCAGTGGAAAAGATGAGAACGACGCTGACCCTGGTCCTGGAAAGCAGCTGCCAGGTGGCGACCGCGGTGGGGACGTTGTATGCCGCCGCCGAGGAGATATCCACCGGAGCGGAGGAGGTAGCAGTCCAGGCGACCAAAGTGGCGACCGCAGGGGAGGAAATGGCCGCCACTTCGTGCGACATAGCGTCGAACTGCCAGAGGGCTGCCGAAGGATCCCGCGTTGCCACCGAAGATGCACACGAGGGGGCGGAGGTCGTGCGGGGGAGCATCAGCATCATGTCGCAGATAGCGGACAAGGTGCGAGCCTCGGCACGTACCCTGACGAGCCTCGGGGCGAGAAGCGAGCAGATCGGGCAGATCGTGGACACCATCGAGGATATCGCCGACCAGACCAACCTGCTCGCCCTGAACGCGGCCATCGAGGCCGCGCGTGCGGGAGAGCAGGGGAGAGGGTTCGCGGTGGTGGCAGACGAGGTGCGTGCCCTGGCGGAAAGGACCACCAAGGCAACCAGAGAAATCGGCGAGATGATCAAGGCCATCCAGCGGGAAACCGGTGACGCCGTGAGCGCCATGAATGACGGGCTCCAAGAGGTTGAGCGCGGCACAGGGCAGGCCACGCACTCAAGTGAGGCCCTGACTCGCATTCTCGAGGAAATAAACAACCTCGGCATGCAGATCCATCAGATAGCCACGGCAGCCGATGAGCAGACGGCCACCACTGCTGAAATAAGCGGCAACATGCTGAGGGTCAACGACATCGGCAAAAGCGTCGCCGATTACGCCCACGCCTCGGCTCGTGGGGCCGGCCATCTGAATGCCGACGCCGAAGCGCTGCTGCTTTCACTGGCCAACTTCAACCTGAAGGAAAGCACCCCGCTCATTCTCAAAAAGGCCAAGAGTGCCCATTTGATCTTTTCCGGCAAGATCAGGGCGCATCTCCATGGAGAACAGCGCGTCGACCCGGGCGCTCTGCCAACCCACCTTACCTGTGCCTTTGGAAAGTGGTACCAGGGGCCGGGCAACGATGCTTGCGGGCACCTGCGGATTTTCAGGGAAATAGACGCGCCTCACGCCAAGGTGCATGAGCTCGGCAGGCAAGCCGTCCAGGCGAAGGACGCAGGCGACACGGCGAAGGCCGATCAATACTGCCATGAGATGCTGGCGACGTCGCAGCAACTTGTCGATATTCTGGACCAGCTGATGGTCGAGACAAAATAGGCGCGGTTCGGTTACTGTCAGAGGGTACAACCAAGTCCCGTCCCGCGGGGAACGAAGAAATACGTACATAGTCAGGACCGAGGTGCCGAGGTGCCGAGGTGCCCGCGCCCTGAACCTTACCAAGCCAGCAAGACACCTGTGGGCCTCATAATTGCTGTCACTAGGAGCCTGTCGGACTGGCATCCGAAACCGATGTGAAACCGATTCGCTGTCCGACTGGCGGATGTCTAAAATTTCTGAACTTTCTTCCCCTCGGACCGGTGAAGTGTGATGCCCTGCAGGAGAAGCCCCTTTGAAGGGGCATAAATCTGTTCTTTCTCAACCTATCTGGTCAAGGCATGAAGCTTTTTCAGGTTGTAAGCCATACATACCAGGTTCCATTCTCCTTCTGCTGCCTCGTAACCTCGCAGTTGGAAGGTTCGGAATCCCATGGCTGCCTTGATGATGCCGAGAACAGGTTCTGAGGTGACCTTACGCAGCGCGTAAACTGCCTTCCCAGCGGCGGCCTTTAGCCGATGCTTCATCCTTGTCACTGCGTCCGCATCGTCCGGCAGCGGTGGAGGCTCCTGGAATCGATCTCACAGTGGCTTGTTATGTTGGTCGCGGTCCACGGCAATAGACGAAGTTGCACTAAACCGCTTCGCGGTAGCTTTCTGAAGGCAGCTTTCCAGGCGGCCTTTTTATTTGGTGCGCCCGGCAGGGCGCGTGGTGCGTAAGCACCATCCTGTCAGCTATGGTGGCTGGCAGGTGACTTGGAGGTGCAAGTCCTCTATGGACCCTGATGGTGGGAACCATTGCCGAACGGCAAGGGTGTCCGGGGCGACCCGGAATCTAAAGGAAGCCGCAGGCAAAACCCCGGCCCGACGAACAGGAATCGCATACGAGGCAGTCGCATCCGGGCGAGAAGGCCAAATTTTAGAAGCCTGATAACCATCCAGGAAGGTGCGGCTGTAGATGCGGCGGGTGTATGGGGTGAAGGTCACGCGCATTACCCGGGGAGATCTGCCGTCCCGCATTGGGCGAAATCCCGGCGCAGGGTGTCCTGGAGACAGGTCGCCTGAAGTTCGGCAGAAGTCAGCAGAGGCCATACGAGCCGGCCTAACCGCCCGGCAAAGGGCCGAACATGTAGTAACGGACAGGAGCCGGAAGTTTCGATGACGCGAGCAAACACGGAAGCCATGGTTGAGAAGCCAGGGGCCGTGCCGGAGGGTAGGGACCGGAAGTCGCGAGAGTACGGTGGCGGTGTGTCGGGTGTCACGGTAACCGCACAGCTCACTAGTGAATTACTGTGATACCGGTAGCTTCGTGTAGGCCTATTCCTACGGCTTGCTACCGTGATTCCTAGCCACAAAATAGGTTCAGATTTTTGTTCATTATCTTTATATTACAAGCTGTTGAGTAACTGATTTTCCTCCATGAGCTGTTGCTTCCGCCCTGAGACAGTAAGGCGTAATCGCGTCTCAGTGTTGGTTTACCTGTTCCCTCAAGGTAATGAGGGGGCTGTGAGCCTGTCCAAGAATGCAACCAAGAGGTAACGTGCATGCCTAGCCGAGATGTCAGCACCGACACGACGGAACTTTTCGCCAGAGCGAAGAGGCCGGCCGCCCATCTCGGAAGAAGGCTCCAAGCTCCTGCATCCGGCGGCAAGCTTCGGGGAGGTGTCGCTATGAAACCGACCCCAAATCTGCTCTCGATTCTCAAGACGCCACGGTTGTCCGGCATCGCGGAGTCTCTGGAGGCCCGCCTCGATAAGGCCCGGCAGGAGACCCTCGGCTACCAGGAGTTCCTGCAGATCATCCTGCAGGACGAAGTGGAGAGGCGGCACTCCCGCCGCGTCCAGCTCCGGCTCAAACAGGCCGACTTCCAGGAACAGAAGGGACTCGAAGAGTTTGAGTTCGCGGCGCTGCCTGGGATCAACCCCAAGGAGGTCAAGGACCTCGCCACCTGCCTGTTCATCGAGCGCCACGAGCATGTGCTCCTCTATGGCCCTCCCGGCACCGGCAAGACCCACTTGGCCCAGGCTCTTGGCAACCGGGCCTGCCGCAGCGAGTACTCGGTGCTGTTCATCACCGCGGCGAAGCTGTTCCGGCGGCTCGCCGTCGCTCGCCACGAAGGGGCCTACGAGGAGACGATCCGGACGTTGCTCAAGCCGCACCTGCTCATCATCGAAGACTTGGGGCTTACCGGCTTCAACCACGAACAGGCCGAGTCGTTCTACGAGATCGTCGCCGAACGGCACCACACCGGGAACATCATCGTAACCTCGAACTGACCGCCGGGTGACTGGGTGGGGCTCTTCCCCGATCAGGTGCTAGCGAACTCGCTCATGGATCGGCTGGCCCACAAGGCACATCACCTCCCCCTCAAGGGGGAGTCATACCGCAGGAGGGGCCGCCCTCAGAAGACCACGACAACTTAACTCAGGAACTCCCGCTGACCGCTAAACTGGAAAATAACCTTGGCGACGGGGGTGGCAAATAACCTTGGCGGTTGACACCGTAATTAGTAAAATATAGTTAAATGTATAAGTAGCACATAGAGGGAGACTCTGAGAGCTTCCCCCGAATACAGGTTACATGCATTAGTTTTCTGGGTAGCTCATCCAAATCGTTAATAATATCATGTAAATTGCTTGCGTGATTTGAACATAGAGGCGTAATGGATAGTAATTAATTCATCGTTTTAAATGTGGCTTGCCATGGAAAGGCTCACACGACAGGTCCCCCTCTCGAGTCACCGAATGTTTCCTATATCTGGAGGCTCTATGCACTTTTCTCACGTTGCTTTTCCAACAAGCAATATCAAGCCGTTTTTATCCGCTCTTAACGGTCTTCTTGAGGTGGCCGGGATTTGTGAGACAGCCTGAGGGGTGAAATAAGCAATGTCCCGTCGTTGTTGTGGTTACCGGCGTCAGGCCGCCGCTCTCAGTTTCTCAAGTCCTTTGGAATAAGCCTCATC
>Ga0316219_1001093_pt1 | contig 31778 bp, 29 predicted proteins | sample TBH18003PmetaG_FD_203635 | JGI IMG/M metagenome (GOLD analysis project Ga0316219, IMG submission 203635) | Freshwater microbial communities from Trout Bog Lake, Wisconsin, USA - TBH18003P | ecosystem: Environmental > Aquatic > Freshwater > Lake > Hypolimnion/Profundal zone | place: USA...
TCATCGAGAACATTCTCGCAAAAGGCGAACAGCTTCTTCTTTTCGGCGAACCCAAGGTTGGAAAATCTCAATTGGCGATGCAACTGGCAATTTCAGTGGCATTGGGCAAAGACTTCATGATTTGGCCGGTAAAGACCCCTCAAAAAGTGATTTACGTTAATTTAGAGATCGGCGAGCAAATGTTTATGCGACGTGTCTATTTTCACGTTTTCGTCGGCGAAAACTCCGACAAGGCAATGCAAGAACCTGATGACAATTGGGACAATGTCGATCTCACGGAAGTTAATGAAAAACTTGGAGACCGATTTGCATTTACCGACAGCATCCGCTCCATGAAGGTTCCGATCGAGACTGATGACGAGAAGACAAAAAAAGCCCGTCGTCGCAAAAAACCATCACCCAAACATACGAAAGACGAATCGGCCACCATTCAGGAGTGGCAAAAGCTTTTTGAGGAGCACAAACCCGATTTGATCGTCTTCGACACGCTCTCCAAAATGCACTCGATCGAGGAAAGCGATAACAACCAGGTCCAGCGCCTCTTAATGGAAATCAGAAAGCTAGCGAGCCTTCCGAAAGCAAAGGAATCGACCAATAGCGAAACGTCATCCGAAAGAATACCGATCACCCACGTGATTGTCCATCATTCCCGAAAGCAGTCTTCGGATCCGAGAAGTAATCGACGCATCTCGCCCGACGATATTCGTGGTGGAAGTGCGATTAGGGCAGAAGCGGACGTAATTTTAGGATTAGGCCGCCGAGGTTCGGACGGCGAAACTGAAGAAGAAAAGAAAAAGAATAGGAATCGTATTCTGATTCTTGAAGCGCGCAACCTGCGTGAGGACCTTTTCTATTTGGAGTTTTCGGGCTGGCACTTTATAAAAGTTGAAAAGCCACCGGAACTTACGCAAGAGGATATCGAAGAGAAGATAAAGCAATACTTCATCGATAAAGCTGTATTTGGTGTTTCGCAGGGCGAGATACCATTTCATTTCAATGGAGAGAAGGCACGTGGTCCGCAATACGACTTTTGGGCACGTGCGTTAACCGATTTATCTACAAAAGGTGAGCCATCAAAATCGCGACCCCTACTTTTGACCTCTAAACGAAATTTCAGGGACGTTATTTGCAAGGGGAACAATAATGAAGATTATCTTTCCAAACGCCGCAAAAAAGGAAACGACATCTACTGGATCCCGGAGAATTCGCCTTGGTATTCAGACCTCAAGCTGATCGTAGAAGTTCAGGATATCGCGGGTGAAGATTTAGAACCGACAGATGAAGATGTTCAGTAAGAATCCGCAGGCGTTTTCCACAGTAACCCACGCATGGAATATGCTCGTGCAAACAACTTTGGCACCAAACCAAGAAAAAAGGTCAGCGAGAAAATTCGGGAGCGGTAAAACCTAAATCGTGGCGCGCCACGCTCGTATTCATCGCCGACAACTCAGCATTTCCATCAGAATTGGAATTTCGCACGATGGTCCCATTCTGGAGCGCCTAGTGCCGTCTCAGGGACTAAAGTCCTGCCATTTGTGGAGAAACCACGCTTCTGCGTAGAACACGATAATGTCGTGATCTACGCAGGGCGCAGGGCTTTTCGGAACGACAATGGACATTATCGTTTTCTAACGTCCAACGCAAGACTTCCTAGTCAGTCCCAAAGGGAAGCTGGGTTCGTTATCACCGATTTGTCGTTCCTCTATGCCATGGGCCAACATGGATCATAGATCGGAGACGTTTGAGCGATGCCTCAAACATCAGAGCGTTACCGCACACGTGGTCTCGGCTTACCGGGGCTGGACAAATGTCTGGGCGAGATCGAATGCAGCGAGCAATTGTCAGTGGTCAGCCCGACCAAACCGTTAACAAATCGCAGCAATTTGGAAACTGTATATGTAAACTAGCATTCTTTAGATTGCGTCGGGATCTCGCCATTTTGCAAGGTATTGTAGCCAAGGACGCCTACCTTGGATCACATCCTCTTTTGTGAGAAGGACATCCCAGCCCGCAGTTTCCAACAAAGTCCGAAACTCTTCCAATTTGTAATAAACGAAAAACCGACCGTCCTCTGCCAATTCTTCGCCTTCCCCTTCTTTCAGCGTCGCGAAGAGCACTCCACCAGGGTGGAGAGCGATGGCCAAACGACCAAGTACACCAACAATATCGCGTTTCGGGATATGCAACAGAGAGGCGCAGGCCCATATGCCGTCAAAAACCGGTCCATAATCCAATTCTTGAAGAGCCTTCACCTCTGCCTCGACTCCTGCTTGACGCGTGAGGCTGACCAGTGTCGGAGATATGTCAACTGCCTTTACGCGATATCCTCTCTTCAGGAAAGCGACACTGTCTCGACCCGATCCGCACCCAGCGTCAAGAATGAAGCCGCCGGCAGAAATGTTTTCCAGAAAGGGAGCATAGAGGGGCTCCATCTGATAAGTTGAGGCCTTTGCCGCAAATCTAGCCCAGTGGTTCTCATAGAAGCGCAAGTTGACAGCAGTTCCAAAGTCACAATTATCGGGCTTCAACTCGCTCATGAGGATGTTCTTTCGTAAAGCTTCACCTGGTCCCGTGAAGCCAAGTATCCCGCCGCGATCTCCTCGTCCAGGCCTAACGGATAATATCCGACTCCCTGAGACTCAGGCGGAAAGGGGTCTTCTGGCGGGTGCATATAAATTCCCTCCAGAATTGCGAAATGCGCAAGGTATTGTCCAAGCAAAGGCGAAAAATCTCGTCCCGTTGCGGCCAACCCGCCTTGTCTGGAGATTATCTTCACAATGTTGCGCCCTATCTCAAGGATCTTTTCTATTAGTACCTTAGAAGCGGAATCTTTTAGAAGGATTGGCATGAAGTCGAGCATGCGTAATGTTTTCCAACACCCGTCGTCGCGAACGTACACTCGTCGCCTCCCTCCGTTCGGATCGTTGATTCGCTCTTGAGTGACCGGTGTTCCAGCTTCAGCTTGTTCTGAGGTCATCATTGCCAATTCGTAGCCCTTCCAAATCGGACTGTTCCTAATCGAATAAGTGTGATGATAAAGTTTATCGGTGATTCCGCGACTCTGCTGAAAAAGAGCATAAAGCGGCGCATGATACTTCTGAAAGCGCTCAAACCTTAGCTGGCGCACATCCTCATCAACAGCGAGTTGTGCCCTGAGTTTTTCAAGAGCAAGATCTCGTTTTCTATTCTGAAGATTGGTGACGCACGTCCCAAGGAGTGCAAGCAGGGAGCCGAGCAGAGTGCCCACGATAACTCCATTACCGGCTACCCAAGCCGAAAGCCCGGATGGTGCTGGCTTTTTCAGTTCACGGTCAATCAGCTTCGTCGCCGCCCCCTGAAGCTCGGAGCTGATCAGCTTGACCTCCAAAGGAGTTTGTGGAATGGGGCGAGTCGATTGGGATTTTAGCCAAGCAGCCAGAGCATCCCGGATGGCTCCGTCGTCAGGAGATATCGGAACGTGGATGTTTGGCTGTCCCAAGTTGGGCGTAGCCGGTGTTCCGGCAACAGTCGGCGGGGTGGATTGCACGACAGGACTCGCCATGGACACCCCGGCAGCGAATAGGAAAACGGCGGATAGAGGGAGGGTAAATCGCATGCGAACAAAGGCTACGTCAACTGAAGCAGGAACGCAATGGATTCTGCCCACCATGGATGCCCGGACCCATGGCCTTGAGGAGATCCGCGCCTCCGAGGCAAAGCGCCCGAATCCGAAGAGCCGCGACCCTGGACCTCCCATGGCGGCTCCGATGGTGCCAAGAAAGGGGGCCTTATCGAAAAGGTGACTTCGCTGGTTCACTCGGCCGATGCCTCTGTCGTTGGCGCCTTGACTCCGTAGCTTTTCGGGACTGGTTGATCTTCTGCGAATTTTGGACCACGATATGTCCCGTGGATCGCGAAACATTTCGAAAAACTGTGGCGAAGCTGCCGTACGGCAAACGCTTGCCAACGGCGTTGTACGTGTTGCGTCCCTCGGACGGCAGCCTGCCGCCAGAACTGACAGATGCCGTTAGGAGAGCCGAGATCGCCTGCGCGCCGGATCCATCGTGGAACATCCTGAAACTCCATTCCGACCAATTTGCCCTCACTTTTCTTTCTTATCGGGATTTTGATACCGACCCGCATCCGGCTCTTGCAGAGGCGACCAAGATCAATCTGAGCACTGGTTCCGTGGTTCGGACCGATTACCGCTCCCGTCCGAACCCGCCGATTTTGCACCGCAAAGAGACGTTCTTGCCGGTTGGCGATCCACGCGGACCGCTCTTCGCTGCCCTTACCAAGCAAGAGGAGGATGCAGGACTCTTTCGCGATCCGTCTCGGATTGGCCACCGGCTCCAGTGGCAGACCCAGATCAAGCGCCATGGGCTGGGCTACGATGGCCATGTGCTGGTTAAGGGTGCCGGGAATTCGCATAATGAATCCTTGCATTCGGCTGAATTGCCGGTGGTTGAACGCCACAGGACCGCCATCAAGCGCTATGACCTTTCAAAGCCGGTCAAAATCCTTCTCGAACACGGATTACTCCGGAAGAACAAGACGTTTTTCGATTACGGCTGCGGTCACGGGATGGACGTGGAAGCGCTCCGAGGTCTTGGGTACAACGCCTCCGGCTGGGACCCCGCATTCCACCCGAAGGCGCCAAAGACCGGGGCGGACGTGGTTAACCTCGGTTACGTCCTGAATGTAATTGAAAACCCTGCGGAACGAATGGCAGCGTTGCGGGAGGCTTATGGGCTCGCGAATCAACTTCTGTTGGTTTCAACCTTGGTTGCCGGACAAGAAACCGATGCGCATGTCAGACCCTACGGGGATGGATTCCTGACAAAGACGAACACGTTTCAGAAGTTCTACGTCCCAGGCGAATTGGAGACCGTCATAGAGGAAAGTCTCGATGCCGAGGTGTCGACTTTGGCGTTGGGGGTGTGCGCAGTGTTTCGAAACCCCGACGAAGCCGAATTGTTTGAAGCCGGGCGAAACCGTAGGAGGATCGACTGGAGCGAAATCGGTGCCCACTTAAAATTCTCCGTGCCGACGAAGACGGAGCGGCGGCGAGTCGGACGGTACGAGCTTCACAAAGATTTGTTCGATGAGTTCTGGCGGACAATTTTAGATTTGGGTCGGCTTCCCGAAATAGGAGAGTTCGACCGGCTTTTGGAGGTTCGGAATGCGGGAGGCAGCTTGAAAAAGGCACTGGCTCTAGTCACAGTGCAGAATGGTCCGGAATTCTTGGAGTTGGCCCGAAAGGCGCGCACGGAAGACGCGCTTGTCTATTTAGCGATGACGAATTTCCGGAAGCATTTCCTGAGACGGGAGATTCCGTTGCGAACGAAGAACGACATTCGTGCCTTCTTTGGGGACGTGCCAACCGCCAAGGCACAGGCCCGAGAACTCCTCTTCGCGGCGGGTGATCCAGGTGAAATCGACCTGGCATGCGAAGCTGTCGAAGTCGGCTGGCAGGACCAGAATTCCCTGATTGTCCACCGAACTCTCCTTGATCGGCTCCCGCCAATACTACGCATCTACGTCTACTGTGCGGCCCATCGCTATGGCGATCCCGCCCAAGCCGACCTGATAAAGATTCACAAGCATTCGGGAAAGGTCACTTTTCAGCATTACGATGATTTTGAGGGTAAGGCTCTGCCTGAACTCCAAACCCGGATCAAGGTGAGTCTTCGGTCACTCTTCGTTGAGGTTTTCGATCACACCAAAGGTCCGCAAACCCAGCTTCTGTACTTTAAAGAGCGCTTCCTTCTAAACGAGCACCCCAGCCGAGCGGCTATGAAAAAGTTTAGCGCCAAGCTCCGCTCTCTCGGACTTAATGAAGAAACAATCGGCTTAGGACCAGATAAGGAGACCTTTCTGCGGCTCACCCGTGGCAAGCGGATTGGATGAAAATTTGGACCCAATTCTCCTTCGGCACCTACGGAACGGTGGCAAATGATGCCGAAATGCTGAAGCTTGCCAACGCACCCGTGATCCGTAGAATCACCGGAAGTTATGCCGATTTTCAACTATCCAGCCATTCGCGTTAAGCAGAGTCCAGACGGCCAATATGTCGTTCTGTTTGGAGCTCCCGCAGTCGAGATTGATGAATGGGGTGGCGTCCCACAGAAAAAGCAGCTGGGCGAAGGTGATGGCGAGACGACGGGTTTTCAGCGCGAAGAGAACCCAAAGCGGCTTGAGAGTCTACGCGAATTTTACTCAGATTCGAACAACACGGTGCAAAATCCTCTCCTTGTCGCGCCGCGCACGCGACCTGGAGAAAACGTCGAGTTTCAGGTCGAAAAATCAAGTTCAGATGGGCAAACCGATAGTGGGACCATCCGCATCTCGGTCGACGATTTTGCAGAACACAGCCTTCTCAAACTTTTGGAATTCTTGAAGGAAAGTCTGGAGCAGCGTGTTCCGGCCCTCAAAGAGCACCCTCTTCCAGAAGCTTTGGTCGAAAATCTGAAGAGAAAGGCCGGTGAAGCGGGTCATAACCTCCCCGATTCTGAGGAAGACGGTCCCGAAGGAACAGAATCCTCAGAGGAGCCAAGTGAAGGAGAATATGTGCCAGAGTCAGCTTTGTTTTCAGAGGAATCCCACATCCTCGAATTCTATGAGGAAATCAGTGCCAGGATTCAGGTGTTGAAACAGATTCCAAATTTCGCCGAGGATACATTTTTTGGTTTCTCCCGTGAAGCGGTGATTTCCTTCTTGAAACCGGTAATCATCGTAGATGGGCAGCACCGATTGCGAGGCGCGCTTCTTCAATGCAAGGCCGCACTTGAACACGAACCGTTGAGTAGCCGTGCACTAAATGAGATCCAGGCGGGTGGGAATCCAGAAGATGTCGAAAAGACGCTTTTAGGGGAAATTAGTCGCCGCTTGCCAGTTTCCATGCTCATGAATCCTGATCCAGGTGAACACGTCTTTCAGTTTGTTATCGTCAATCAAAAAGCGACACCAATTGGGCGAGCGTTACTTGGAACAATTGTTGCGACGACGCTATCAACTGAAGAACTGACTCGGGTTTCAGACCGTCTAAGCAAAGCGGGTATATTACTAGAAGAGGCAAGACACGTTGCGTTCCTCAGCCGAGATCCCTCAAGTCCATTTTGTGGGTTTGTCGAGACCGGGTTGAGATCCACTGGGAATGCTACATTACCATTTACGGTAATGGTCGCTCTAGTCACGCTATTCAGAGAATTGAAAGGAGGGAAGCTTTGGCACGATCCGAATGACTATGCGGACATTTGGCGACGCGACTTTCTTCCGATATCTGGAATAGTTTCTGAGTGGGAAAATAAGGGATTCAAATCTCCAGAGGACTTTTGGCGTAGTGATACTGGTCCATGGCGTAAGGTCTTTATCGAGTTCTGGAAGTCGGTAAAGGAGACTTTGGCTTCGGATGATTCTGATGCCCACAACTGCTGGGGAAATACGCGCAACTCAAATATATTTAACAAAATTTATCTGCATATTTTAGCATCCGACTTTTTTCAGTTTTTGGTAGATAAAGAACTCGCCATCAACATTATCGACGATATCAAAGAGTTGGTAACTGATGAATGGCTTGGGGAAGTTAAATCTAGCTATTTTGCACGCGACTGGAAAATGGAGGGGCAGAAGAAGGATGTTCCAGGAATTCGGAAACAATGGTCAACCTTGTGGGTGAATTACCGAAAGAGTCGAGGCGGAAAAGCCCCAAGTGTTGGTGAATTTAAGAAGGCAGCCAGCTAAGGGTGTTAAGAGAAATCGGCCAGTTTTTAAGGGCGAGCCTCGAGGAGCCGGGTGCATTGTGGACCGATGCCGGTGTCGAGTCCACCGCAAGTCGACACGTTCCAGATTTATTGTTACGCTCACGCAGGCACCTATTGCAAGCCGACATTAATCAACTCTGGGCTATGTGGTTCTTAGAGTTCTTGTGTGATACGAAGGCCGCAAGAGCAAACTCTGCCAGTTATCCAATTATTGCTGGAATCGTTAAGTCCGCACTGGACAGAATTGTTCCTCCTGAAACCTCCCATGAGGAACGGATTGGCCTTCTACAAGTGGCGGTTCGCCTCGTAAGTGCGCGCCTCAAAATCAATGAGGATCGGCGGCGAGTGATAAATGACATTTCCGTAAAAGAAGAACTTTTACGGAAAGCAGGGAGCCCACCGCGACGTTGGATTTGCGGTTATGCATTTCTTGACGAAGCAATTGAACGATTCCTGGAAAACAAGCTCCAGCTTTGGGACCCGAAATTGCCCGCATTTTTGGATTTTATGCGGCCCCACGGTCTGGCCACACGTGATCTAAAACCGGAGGTCGACCATGTTAATCCGTTTTGTGTTGGCGGGGAAGAAGGCCGAAACTTGCGAATTGCTTGCGGCTGGTGCAATGCAAAGAAGAGTTGGAAATGTTCTGTATATGACACTGGAAGCGAGGCAGAATATTTCAAGCACCCAATGATAGGACAAGTCTCAGTTCCGAGGCCATTTTGGGTAGTTCGTTTATTAGCTGTCAGGAAGCGATGCGAACACATCAACGGGTGCAGCGCGAGTTCCATCAACACGCACATGTTGATCGCTCCTGTTAATGGAAAGGGTGTCGCTAATCCGCTAAATCTAAGGCTGGTTTGTCCAGAACACGATACCATAGTCGCCTTGCGCCTTGTCCATCGGAGCTCAATTAGACGAAATCCTGGCCCTATGTGAACGTTCTTTAATCTTAATTGGAGTATGAGTCAAGAATCGGAGTTGCTCCATTGAAGTGAGCTGTGGAGATTCCGGCGAGGCGTCCACGCACACATCCCTGATGACAAGAAGCAGTGAAAAAAGTTATCGCATCATCGTGATAATGTGAGCAATTAATTCCCAATCCATATCCGGCGTAAGATGACACCATGAAATGCGAATTGCCCTCATAATCTCATCGTCGGGAAGCCCCATTGCTTCGAGAACATGGCTTGGCCTGTAGCTTGACGAAGTGCAGGCGGAGCCGTTTGAGATGGCTACTTCGCCTTTGAGGGCTACCATAACGGCCTCGGAGTCGAGACCGGGAAGGGAGAGATTGATGACGTGCGGCAGCATTCGCGTCGTATCTCCATGAATGCGCGACCCAAGGGGAAGCAACGCGGATTCCAAATGCTCGCGAAATTGCCGACACCGCCGTTCTCTCGCAGCGTGATTCTTCAAGGCGAACTCGGCAGCCAGCCCGAGCGCAACGATCAGCGGCACCGGTAGCGTTCCGGGGCGGAGTCCTCGCTCTTGGCCTCCCCCGAAACAGATCGGCTTTAGCGGAGGGCGGTCAAAACCGCGCTTTCGATTGATCAGGGCGCCGACTCCCTTCGGACCGTAAATCTTATGCGCACTTGCGCTGATCAGGTCGACTCGGGGATTCCGGAGGGGGGCGATCACTTTTCCGAAAGTCTGCGCAGCATCCACGTGGAGGTAGGCGGAGTGCTCTCGCAGAATGTCGGCGATTTCTTCGAGAGGCTGAAGCACACCGGTTTCGTTATTCGCGTGCATCACTGAAACGAGTAGCGTGTCGGGGCGCAACGCGTCGTGGACTTTCTCGGCTTCGATCCAGCCTCCGGCGTTCGGAGCCAGCAGTTCCACCTCAAAGCCACGCCGGGCCAGCTCGTCCAACGGCTCCAGCACTGCCTTGTGCTCGATTTGCGTGCTGATGATGTGACGCCGGCCTGAGTCCTCACCGAAAGACGCCAGCCCAAGAATGGCGAGATTGTTGCTCTCGGTGGCCCCGCTGGAGAAAATCACTTCCTCTCGCTGCGCACCGACCAACGCCGCAACCTGATCGCGAGCCTTCTGAACGGCCTGCTTCGCCCGTGACCCAAACTCGTGCGTCCGGCTGCCGGCATTTCCGAACTCTTCTTTGAAGAAACGCATCATCTCGCGCTGAACCTCCGGCTCCATGGGAGTCGTCGCGTTGCAGTCGAGGTAAACGGGGCTGCGGTTTGTTATTTCCGGGGTTGTATGTTTTTTCGTTGACATACCTAGGGAGGATGGCCTACTCATTTGCCATACAGTTACAGCAACCATGAGCTCCCTCTCAACCCTAAATTTTCCAGCGATTCGAGGCGTCCAAGCCGGACGGGAGTATTACGTGACGATGTGGACGCTCCGAACCCTGCGTCAAATCTCAATTTTTGACGAAAAGGAACTGCCCCCAGAGCTTCGGGCGCAGCGCGTTTTGAACAAGGCGCGAATCCCGGAAATCGCCGATTACATCATCGACAACCCCAGCGATTACGTGTTTTCGGCCATTACGGCCTCAATCGACTCGCACGTTCATTTCGAACCGTTCACGAACAAGCCAGGTGAAGACCGGCTGGGTACCCTGAAGGTGCCGATGGATGCAAAGTTTATCATCAACGATGGCCAGCATCGGCGTGCCGCCATCCTCGCCGCCCTCGATGAGAAGCCTGAGTTGGCCTACGAAACCATTGCGGTTGTCTTCTTTCTGGATATCGGTCTCGAACGCTGCCAGCAGATGTTCGCCGACCTTAACCGATACGCCATTCGCCCAAGCCGTTCCCTTGGACTCCTTTACGACCATCGTAACGACAAGGCCCGGCTCGCTCGACTGGTGGTCATGAAGTCGGAGATATTCCGGGACATCGTTGACTTGGAAAAGAGCTCCCTCGCGGCGCGATCCAGGAAATTGTTTACTCTCAGCGCCTTCTTCAATGCGTGCGCCGATCTCGTCGAGGGACAAGCGACAGGGAATCTTGAGGAAGACGCTAAGTTCGCCCGAGATTACTGGGAGTCCGTGGCGAAGCATTTTCCTTCGTGGTTACAAGTTCGAGAGGCACGAATGCCCGCGAGCGAGGTGAGAGAAGGCTTCATCCACTCCCATGGCATCGCGCTTCAGGCGCTCGGAAAAGCTGGAAATGCCTTGCTCAGGACTTGGCCCAGTAAATGGAGGAGCAAACTACCGGGGCTCGAAAAGATCGACTGGTCTCGGGGAAACGCAAAGGTGTGGGAGGGGCGTGCTTTGATCGGCGGAAAGGTTTCAAAAGTCACGACAAGCATCATTTTGACAACCAACGTCGTAAAACGAGCGCTGGGACTGCCGCTTTCTGAGGAAGAACAGAAAGTTGAAGCCGCCTTCCGCAAAGGGAATACAAGATGAGCCACTCACCCGAATTCATGCTAGTCACGGTATCACTCAATAACGACACTTTATCTAACCAATGACAGCTTCGCAGTCCTCTGGCATCAAACAGGCATCCCGCAAATCTGCCTTTTCCGAAATTGGGTTAAAAAAAACCACCGAAGCTCTCTGCGAGGAAATCCGTGAACTCTATCGGGCTGATCGCGTTCCGTGGATTTTGGGGTACAGCGGCGGTAAAGATTCAACCGCCACACTCCAACTCATCTGGCTTGCAATCAGTGGATTACCGCCGGTGGAACGTACCAAGATTGTTCATGTTATCAGCACCGACACAATGGTTGAAAATCCCGTTGTGTCGGCATGGGTGCAGAAGTCACTTGAGGCGATGGGGCAAAAGGCCCGTGCATTGCAAATGCCAATCCATCCGCACCTGCTTCGTCCTCAAGTGGAAGACAGGTTTTGGGTGAACCTCATCGGTAAAGGCTATCCTGCGCCCAGGTTGAAGTTCCGTTGGTGTACGGACCGTCTGAAAATCCGCCCTTCAAATCAGTTTATCAAACAGGTGGTCACCGACAACGGGGAGGCGATTCTGGTTCTAGGCACTCGAAAGGCGGAAAGTTCCGCACGAGCACGGAATATGACCAGGCACGAGGCTGGCCGCGTTCGGGACCGGCTGAGTCCCAATTCCATGCTTCCCGGATCACTGGTCTATACCCCTATCGAGTCGTGGTCGAACGACGACGTTTGGATGTTCCTCATGCAAGTTCAAAATCCCTGGGGATACAGTAACAAGGATTTGCTCGGGATGTATGCCGGTGCATCGGCAGACGGCGAATGTCCGTTGGTCCTGGACAGCACCACCCCCAGTTGCGGTGACTCCCGCTTCGGCTGCTGGGTCTGCACGTTGGTGGAAAAAGACAAATCAATGACTGCAATGATCCACAATGATGAAGAAAAAGAGTGGATGATGCCGTTGTTATCACTACGTAACGAACTCGACTTCCGTAATGCAGGAAATGGCGAGGAGGAGAACTCGGACCGGCACTTGCGAGATTTCCGTCGAATGAGCGGAGCGGTTCAGATCTTTAATGATCGCCCAATACCAGGCCCTTATACGCAAATAGCCCGTGAGCAATGGTTGCGAAAGTTGCTCGAAGCGCAGACGTGGATTCGGCGCAGGGGACCGGCTGACGTCCGGGATATTGAGCTGATCACTCTCGAAGAGTTACAAGAAATTCGTCGAATCTGGGTGGTCGACAAGCACGAGATGGAGGATACTCTTCCCCGCATTTACGCGGAGGCAACCGGAGGACCTTATCCAGGTGCGCGACTCGATGACAATCTTGTGCTAGGGGCCGAGGAAATGGCCGAGTTGGTGCTTTTGTGCGGGGACGATCAACTTCATTATCAACTTACTCGGGAATTGTTGAGCATTGAGCGCCAGCAGCGCGCCCATGCAAAGCGGTCAGGCCTTTTCGAACAACTTGAAAAATCAATTTCCAGGCACTTCTATGATGACAAAGCAGATGCCGTGGCTGTGGCGCTTCATCGCGCCAAGATTCGCCAGGATGGTCATTCCGGTCAGCGAGGCGGTGCCCCACAATAGATGCGATTCGTTAAGCATCCTCTAAACCCACATTTGAACTGTAACCTGTGATTCTTGACTCAATAATTCTGGAGAACTTCGGCGTCTACGGTGGCCGCCAGGAGGTAATTCTCACTCCCGAACGCGAAGGGCGTCCGATTATTTTATTTGGAGGCCTTAATGGCGGCGGCAAAACCACCTTCCTCGACGCTGTCCAATTGGCATTTTACGGTTCCAAGGCACGATGCTCTAATCGCGGAAAATTGGCTTACCGCGATTATCTGCGCGCGACAATCAATCGGGAGGCTGATCCCAGCGAAGGCGCTTCGCTTGCAATCCATTTCCGGCGCGCCGTTGATGGCAAGACGCACAGCTATAGACTGCTTCGCGCCTGGCGTGAGGGCGTGCGCGATATTGAGGAAACAGTAGACGTGCTTTGTGACGGTGAACCAGACACCCTCTTAAGCGAACATTGGGAGGAATACATCGAGAGTTACATCCCCAGCGGCATCTCACATTTGTTTTTCTTCGATGCAGAACAGATCAAAGAGCTGGCGGAAGGGGAGCACGCCGCCGAACTCCTCGGCACTGCAATTCACTCCTTATTGGGTTTGGATTTGGTCGGGCGCCTCGATGCGGATTTGATTGCGATGGAACGCCGCAAAAAGGTTGCGGCGAAAACCGGCGAGAATGCGAAAGTGCTCAAACATGCTGAGGAAGAGGTCGATCGGCTCGACGGGATGCTGGAGGCCGTCACGCAAGAAAAAGCCGGGCTCACGTGCGAAGTGGATCAATTGACGAAGGCTGTTGCTTTGTGCGAAGAACGATTTCGTCTGGAGGGTGGTGATCTTTTCGTCCGCCGGGGCGATCTGGCCTCCGAAATGACTCGATTCGAGAGCGAGCTCGGGAACGAAGAGCATGCCCTTCGTGAACTTGCGGGGCAGTCGGCTCCCCTATTGCTTGTTGAATCGCTACTCGCCGAGGTGGTGACGCAGGCTGCCCGGGAGGTCGAGGCACGGAAAGCGGATGTGATTGTGACCGCGCTCGAGGAGCGTGACGATTCAATTCTTTATCAGCTGCGCACGGGACACAACCATGCCAACTTTTGTTCCCGACTTGAGGCGATATTTCGGAAGGATCGGCAGAAACGCCGCAGCTTGTTGACCGAACCGCGCTTCATTGATGCCGATGACCATCTTCTTGGGGAATTGCGGCATCTGACGAGGATTGTACTGCCAGAGACATCATTGAAGATTGCATCCCGGCTGGACGCAGCAGCGAAAATTCGCGAACGCATTAGCAGGCTGGAGACGACATTGGCCCGAGTGCCGGCCGAGGAGGCTATCGCCAGGTTGCAGCGAGAACTCGAAACGTGGCGCGTCCGCCGGCAGCAAAAACAAGCGGAGGTAGATGCAATTGAGGCAAAGCTTCAAATCATCGTTCGCCAACGGCAAGCCGCTGACGACGTCGTGAGGCGGCTTCTTGCCGAAGATTCGGAAAACCAGTTTGGGCGTGAGGACGGGGAACGCTTACTCAAGCATTCAGCCAAAGTTCGAGTCACTCTCAGCCAGTTCCGGACAGTGATTATTCGAAAGCACGCGGTTCGCATTCAGCGATTAATGCTCGATGCATTTACTCAGCTACTACGAAAGAGCAGCTTGGTTACAGATTTGAAAATTGATCCCGAAACCTTCCGAATTGAACTTACCGGAGGCGACGGGCGTCCACTATCATTCGATCGGCTGTCAGCCGGGGAGCGGCAACTGCTCGCAACTTCCCTCTTATGGGGCTTGGCCCGGGCGTCTGGACGATCCCTCCCGACCATCATCGACACGCCCCTTGGTCGACTCGATTCGTCACATCGACGTCATTTGATCGAGCGATATTTTCCAGTCGCGTCTCATCAGGTGATCTTGCTTTCGACTGATGAAGAAATTGACGAAGACAGCCTGAAACGTCTCAAGCCCCATATTGGGCGCACCTACCACCTTCAATTTAACGAAGTTCTTCGGACCACACAGGTAACCCCAGGATATTTCTGGAACCATGAAACCACCCCTTGAAAACATCCACGTCTCGCAACGCTCACGAGACATTCTGATCACCCTCAAACGCCGTACCGGCATTGAACGGTGGAATGTCCTTTGCCGATGGGCGCTTTGCACGTCGTTCTCAGACCCCAGTCGCCCAATCGTCGCCGTACATCCCGCAGACAGCAATCTGGAAATGTCATGGGAGGTATTTGCTGGCGATTACTCCGAGACCTTGCTTGCGTTGTTTGCCCTCCGCGCAAAAAAGGACAAAATATCCATCGAGCGTACCACGCTGGCGAACTATTTTCGCAGCCACCTGGAACGGGGAATTTCACAGTTGCAAAATTCCAAAAGCCTCGGAGAATTGTTTCTCAGAACACAGTCCAAGGAGTAGCATTGGAGTTGCCGTCATTAGAACTCTCTGGCCAGCTCAGCACTATTATTGTGAGTCGACTAGATATTTTGCAATTACTTCCACTTAGAAGATGCCACTGGTAGCTTCAACAGGTTGAACCGCGGAGGCTGAGCGGGGCAAGAGGGAAATTAGTGAATCGAGTGAGTAGTCTCGTGACTCCATCGTTTCGAGCATCAGCGAAAGACCTCCATTTGCGTATTCCTCAAACAGCTCGACTCGTCGGTCCATTCTATCTTGATCAGGGTTTAGAATCCGTGGATCCTGCTCTTCGACAAGCCCCAGAAGATGAATAAAGCCCGGCCATGCAGTAACTCCACCGAAGTAAGAAAAATCGATCGATTTCCCAGTATCATAATCCGTTACGGCCTCTCGCCGCTTCGCATGGAGGCCCACACACGCCGCGAAGAACAAGAGCCTCCAAATTTCGCCAAATCTGGAGTCGCCTTTTCCTGTCAGTTTTTCGATAAGCGGTTCCTTGTCCCTAGCTCGGCGGATACGCCTGTACGAAGGCGCCTTTGCTGTGGATTTCAGTGATGCTGAGCTGAAGTGTGATTCTGCGTTCATTACAAAAATACTAGGTTGTATTGCTGCTTAATTTGGGCGATGTTATGCAACGAATAATTTACTTTAATTTCGTCGGACGACGGATGGATTTATTCCTATTCGCAACCTTGGCTGTAGTCATTACTCCACCTCCAAAATTTCGGTGTGTTCCGTCGCGTCTTTCTTGTAAATCGTAAGCCGTTTGCCAGCAAGCGTGATAGATTCACGGGCATCCTCACGTTTTGACGGCGCGTGGTAGCGAAGTATATACCTCCGTCCCACCCGATTGCTTTCGCCAAGTTCCCGCTCTACATCACCTTTGTACTGGCTGGAGCTAACCATCACAATTGATTGAGGCGCCATCGCGGGAACATGCCTTGCGATTGCGGTGCGAAACTCATCTCCAAGCTGGCCAAAAGGTGAGTCCATCACCAGCGGATAGTCCCCACCGTGCAAATCCTTCAGGATCGTCGGAATATTGTTCCTTTTTTGGGCGAGCGCAACCAAGCTCGCGATGAACACCAAGGACATTACTTGTCGATGACCTTGCCCGTGGGCCACATCTACGTCTACGATTCCGTCCTTACCCATCACCTTCTTCGTGAGCCGAAGTGCAAAATCTTCAGTGAGTTGCAATGTGTAATCTTGCAATGTTACCAGTCCGAAAATCCGTTCCACCTCGTAACCAAGGGCTTCGCGCAACTCGTCACTTTCAACCTGAAGAATTTCTTCGAGTAGCGAAACCGTCTCATCTAGTCGAAGCAGCCGCCGCCTGGCCTTATCTGCCTGTTCAGCCAGCCCCTTTTTCTCCTTAATTATGTTGGTGAGCTGGTTCAGACTGGTTTCATGTTGCGCTATAGATTGAGTAAGGGCGCCCTGTTCGATTAGGAGTTCCCGCTTTCGTAGCTCTTCCTTTTCACGTTGATCCTCAAGCTTATGAACCTCTTCGTCGTCTTTTGACTCTAATAATGCTTTAATCTCTTCTAGTTCTTCCCTTACGGATTCAATCCGTTCAACAATCTTCCCACGTTCTCCAACCAACCGCGCGAGGCTTGTAAGCGTACGATCTATGCTACTTTCAATTGCGCCAATGGCCTTGTCTAAATCGCCCACTGCTCTGTTGAATTCAGGATCTCCTGCTTTGGTAAGCTGTTGCTCAACTTTCTTCCATGCTTCGGTGCCCTCCGTAAGACAAGTGCCGCAGATGCATTCGCCGGCATTGAGAAGGTCCTGGATAAAATCGTTCATCACTCGCGCAGGTATCCGTCCCTCAGCGCGCAACTGTTGCGTGATCGCTTTTCCGCTTTTTACCAAGTCAGAGCAGAAAAGTGTATACGCGTCGTGAGAAATTAACTCAGATAGTTGTTTCTCGATTGCTTGTAATTCGGTTTGCTGTTCAGCCAATTCAGCCTTCAAAACGACACGCCGCTGCTGGAGTTGCCGTGCCTCTTTGTTGGCTTCTAATTTGGCGCTGATCGCCGAAAGTTTCTCGGCGAGCGCCAGCTGGTTCTTTTTGCAGGTATCGAGGTCCGCCTCCTTGCCTTGAAGCGCCTTACGCCTTTTGGCCTCCTCTTCTATTAGGAGAATCGTGTCTTCATCTGCACCGGTCTTAATCTGTCCCAAGATAGCTCCACGGACGTTTTGACTTTTCAGATCGGCGATCGCCTGTTCAATCAGTTTGAGCCCAAGCAGCCCGCGCACGGCATCGCGAATCTGCGGCGCGTTTTCCTCCATGGCAAGATGGTCAATTCGTTCGCCGTTGAAAAAGACCAACTCGCGCAAGTCGCTGGGCAGAATTGAATTTATCATCTTTTGAGCGTCCTTGTCATTAACATCGATCGTCTGGCCGTCCGGCTGAAGGACAGACAGCTCGAGAGTGGTGCCTTCACCCTTTGTGGCCCGCTCCTGAGCCAGTGTAATCGAACGCACTAAAGTGTAATCGCGGTCTCCGTGCTTGAAGATAATCTCAACTGACGCCATCTCGTCATTTGGATCATCGGCATTCTCCCGTACGGAATCCGGAATTATATTTTCTGGCTTGGGCAGGTCGTTCGTGAGTCCGTCCGAACCGTAGAACCCCCACAACAGAGCATTCAGGAAGCAGGTCTTCCCAAAACCGTTCTCCCCGTGAACGAGGGTGACGTTCTTGTTCTTGCCCGAGGCAAGGATGATTTCCTGGCGCCCGAGATATTGACGGAAATTATTGAAAACGAGTTTTTTCAGGATCATGGAACACTCTCCCAGACGAATTGTAGAATGGTTTTGTAAATATCGGTTCGATTCTTCTTGTGTTGCTCCATCCGCTCCTTGGCCATGATGCGTTTGACGAGATTCTGTACTTCTTGGGGCGCAGTTTTGAAAACAGCCATCGATTTGGCAGCGGGAGGGGCGGGAGTTTCGTCAGGCATGGCGGCAGCGTTGGTTTAAATATCAGCGAGGAGGTTATAGCGCCGGCGCAGATGGAGCAAGACAGCTTTTGCGGAATCGGCGTTTTGCGCCGTCTCGCAGAATTCCTGCACCCGGATCAATTCGCGAGCTACGAGCTTTCGTTCGATGTTGAAAACCGTGTCCTCAACCAGGCCTTTCAGGTCCGGAGGCGAGACAATGAAATCCCAAATCTCCGCACGATCCTTTCCGGGGGCTTTGCGAAGAAGACGCCCCCGGCGTTGAATGAACTGTCGGGGATTCGTCGAGCTGGCGAGGATGAACCCCATCCGGACATCTGGGATATCAATCCCCTCATCGAGGCATCTGATTGCGACAAGCGCGTCAAGACGGTTGTGTTTAAGGCTTTCAAGAATCCGTTCCCGCTCATCCTTCGACTCGTGATGGCTAAATCGGGCAACACGCAGGCGAGCGTCCCGCCCGAGGAGGCGAATGGCAGCGTCCAATTGGCGCAAGAACTCGTCATCATCCTCAGTGTCCACTTTGCCATCTCCGCAGTAGACCAAGGCTCGTGTTAGCTCGCGGCCCTCAGAACGCAGTTCCTCGACGACCCGCAAAAGGGCCGGAAGTTTACCTTCTGCAGCTGCCAGCAGCCGCGCCCGACGCAACAGGAGCGCCTGGAGGCTCGATGAAAGAGGGTCATCAGCAGATCGCCGAGCCATGAGTTGTCCAATTTTTATGGAAAGTTCTTCGTATTCTCCCGCCTCGTTGTCGCTCAATTCCACAAGTACAGGAGTGTAGTGGTAACGGCAAAGGTTGTCGTCCTTGATGGCTCGAGCCAGATCATATTCGTAAGCGATGTCACCAAAGTAATCAAAAAGAAATCGGGTTCCCTCCTCGTCAAAGTGCCTTTCTGGTGTCGCTGAAAGCCCCAGCCGATATTGGATTGTGGTATTGAGCTGTTCCCGCAGCTGAATGGCTCCGAGGTTATGCATCTCGTCTGCAACCAAGAGATGAGGAACGACTTGCGGACAAAGCAGCGTTTGGAAGGCAGAACTCAGAAAAGTTCGATTTACTACTACAATTGGAAGAAAGGTCCGCTGACCAAACTGCACCGCAGTCATTGCAGTCTCGAGCGACAGTTTCCACTGGGCCACCCCCTCGTAAGCCCGGATTGGGCGACCAAAACCTGCCTGTTTCAATTCCCGCACCCACTGTTCGGCGAGATTCACGTAGGGGCAGGTAATCACCACTACGAGAGGTCCGCGTTTGGCAAGGCGATTAATGGCATGCAAGGCCGTGAGCGTCTTCCCCGAACCGGTGGCCATGGCCAAGATACCCCGGCAATTGGCGGCAAACCATTTGTCTATGGCTTCGCTTTGGTACGAACGGGGCGGTCTGTCGATTGTGAGCGGACCTACGAATTCCGGATGTTTCTGGGGCGATGACACCTGGGGGCGGGCGTAGCGATCCAACAGTTCCTTGGAGGCGTTCGAAAATTCAATTACAGACACGCCAGGAGTAGAGTTGTTCCAGAGTTCGGTGAAATCGGCAATTTTGGCGTCCACTCGGTGCTGCGGATCGTCCCAAGACCAATAAACGTCTACGCTTTCGAAATTTTCCACCAATCCCCCGGCTGTCTCATTAGCTGACCCGCTGAATGCAACTTGGTTGCCTCCGGCGTCTGAGAAAATTCCGATTTTTTCATGATAGATTCCCCCAGTAGGTTGTCCATGTTCGTCACACCGGATTGCCAGCCGCACTTCGAGGGAGCCGTTTGCCACCAACCAAGAAAGGGCAGCTAGTCGGTCACGAATGAGCAGATCCTCGATTTCACTTAGACTACGAGCGACCACCCGACGGAGAATCGCCTCACGTTCAGTCCACGCAGCTCGGAGCGCTTCAATGTCATGTGGCTCTAAGGCGGGACTGGCGATGAGCCGCATTTTTCCGCCATTTTCAATGAGCGCCGCGACACCACGCGCCGCCAGTGCAAGGCCGTAGCTGGTGAAGTATCCGGCAGCGCGACGATACAGCGTACTCCGCTGAAGGCATGGAGTATAGAAATCGCCAACCAAATCGTCCCGCCCGGTCCGATAAGAGGTCTTCAAGTGGTCGGACAGGCTCTTCAACATACGGTCAATTCAAATTCTTTCGTCCCCAGAGGTAGGGTCCGGTCGGGAATCGACCTTCGCTTTCCCGTGTTTCCTGAGAAACTCTTCGACCTTGTGCCAACAGATCCGAATCGCCGTAAGCTTAGAAGAACCGAGAGAAAAAGATTTTCCACTAGGGCGCTCAAACACCAAGACGGGAGAGCCGTTGTAGGTATCCTCTCTAGCAGAATATTCTCCCCCCTTTGCTCGGTTCGCCCTGAGGCGGGCATTCTCTTCCTCAAGTTCCCGAACCCGCTTTTCCAATTCTGATTCCTGCGCCATTGTTCAGATCTGTTCAAATTCGCTTTCTTGGGAATGACCATTTTCCGGCTCCGCTTCCATATGGAACACGGCTTTCCGAACCAGATTCCTGAGGCGACGCTCGGCCGAATTGGCATAGTACGCATCATTCTTGGGCCTTACACCTCGGTTTCCATCGTCATTCCGAAGATATTTCTCATAGTTCTTCTTAAGGGCTGTGAAAGCGGCTTTTAATCCGGCGCTGTTGCCTCCGAAGCCATGCTCGAAGAAATCCTTTGCTTCCAAACCGTTGTTTTTTGCATGAACAGCAGCCACCAAAATTCGAATCAAACGAGCCATCCCGCGCGCAGCTGCATCGGAAGGCTGATCACAATTTCACCATTGCGAATTTCAAGTGGACTGCCAAACCAGAGCGGCATTGCACCGACAGGTTTGTAGTCCCTCCGGAACACGCCAGCTTCCCAAAGACATGACACGGCCCGCACATACCGATCAACAAAGGTCAATAATGTTTTGGGTTCATCGGGATCGGAAAAATACTCAAGAGCTTTACGAACCATTGGGAGTTCGCTGAAAAAAGCGCGCTGTGTAACGCTATACCAGATAAGGTCCTCCTCCCAACCATCGGGGCGGCGTAGCTTTTTTTGACTGGCCTGCAGAACAGCATATAGGTCGGGATTGTCGCGCTCAAGGTTCTCGGAGAGGGTGGAGCGCGTGGCTCGGTCTGCTGTACTTTCAGCGATCAGGTATTCTCGAAGTTCCGTTCCATGATCGCTTGAGAGGAGCTTGAGTGCCCGCTCGATGAAATTACGGTATGGTTTGATCCCTGTCAAAATTCCCATCAGCAGCGGGCGCACGTTCTCATCAAAATAATCAGTGAGTAGCTCATCTCCAATCGCTGGACTGAATACAAATGCATCATCTTCAATGCAGCCCTGTTCGTCGTCCTCAGGATCGGGTCGCTTGGAGGCTACGGCTGCTCCGAGAGCACCATCATCTTCCGTCAACGAATTGATGGACATCACAGATTCGAACGCGTCCCATCTATTGCCGAAAACAAAGAACTTGAGAATGCGGTAGGCGTTAAATACGGAAATAAATTGCCACGGTCGTAGCTTGCTGACATCGGCACCCTGCCGTCCAAGGTTGAGGTCGATTAATTCCTGCGGGATACCTTTCAGATAGAGCGTCGGAAGACCTTCTTCCAAGTTTTGCCATAGCGGTGTCACGGGCTCCGCTTTCTCGTTGAAAGATTGAAGCACACAGGATCGGGCCGCACGCCTTATGAAATCGCGGTCATCAAGCAGAATTATCCGACTGTCATCCACCGTTTTGGCGTTATGGTTCACATCGACGAAGATTTCGCGAACCAAGTTCAGCAGATGCTTGTCCCTGGGGAGTCGCGGGTCGAATACAAGGAAGGTCGCCGGAACATCGGAACTGGCAGATTCGGGATGCGAAGAATCACGAAATTTCTTGAGTGCCGCGATTCGATGTTGACCATCGATTGCGACAGCGCTGAATATCCGGGTGTCCCACTTCAGAAACGCGATTTGCCCCGATTCCCTGGGGCCGTCAGCACCCTGCGTGAAGAATTTCATTTCGACCCCAGGCATCGACCATATTTCGAACTGTCCATCGCGCCTCACTTCCAATGTGTGCGACTCATAATCACAGTGCATCCTTCCGTCCGAAACCGGGAGAAGGGCCATTGTAACCGGGGGGAAGAATTTGAAGCGCGCCCCATTTTTCAGATAGCGATTCACAATTTCATCTACCCGATCCCACGATATCGAGCGCTGGAAAAGAGCTTCGAATCCCCACTTCTCGACGCCCTCAATTTGGCTCATCAAGCGAACATTGGTGTGAAGATCGCGCACGCTGATATTGGTATTAAAATAGTGCAGAGGAATTCCGTTCAGCCATTTATACGCGCCGTAAAGGCACGGCACTTCTTGAGTCCACGTCGTTTGCTGTGCGATGTTTAGTCCAGTGAGGTCCATGATCATTATCCCTTAATTGATTGAGAAGGCTTCAGAGTTTGAATGAGGAAATGTTCGATTTCCCGAATCAGCTTCCGGTCGTCCGGAAATCCAGCGACTTTGACGCAGGCGACCATGCATTTTCTAAGGACGCGAGGGTCGTTCATGAGATGGGTTACCCTCGCTGCAAAAGTTCCGAGGTACGGATCTCCATCGATTACTTGATATTGCCCATCTACGTGCTGTCGTAAGCGCTGGCGCAGACCGCCCTGCCCGGCAGCCATGCCGATATAAATTGGTGGCGAGAAGATTGAGATAGCAATTAGGAGATTGCCAACGGTCTCGATTTGGGTTCGCGAGAGCGGCCATTCTGCATCGGAGAGCCGTTCCTCCCAGTCTTCGGTGCTTACAGATTGACGGACGGCAAATCGTGATCTGCCGACTCGACCAATGACTTCCGTGAGGGTGCTGGATTGATTCAATTGCTTTTGAACCGAGTTAAACAGTTTGCCGAGCGAGCTTACCGAACCGCCAATGTTGGGCAGAAACCATGCGTAGATACCCGCATCTTCAGGGGCGTCAGCGATTTCATCTCCCCAGTGGAATGAAATCGAATGTTTGATCAGGGCATCTATATTTGGCAGATACATACGTAAACTATGCCGCCGTAATATTTGATCCGTCCATAATCATCAAATCTGATTGTCATCACTGGGCGGTGTCGATTCACTGGTACCTCTGATTAATGGGGGGCGTGGCGCCACAATAAATTTTTCGAGTTTCCAATGATTTGGAGAATCTTCAGTGAGGACAACCTTATCTCCCGCGCGAACTCTTGCGTCGCGGTAGAAACGGGCGATGGCTCCGCGTTCTTGCAGCCGATTTCCGTCGCTGAGCAGGGTCGAAGAAAACAAATCACCACTAGGCGTGGCCTCAATCGTCATCTCGATGCCTGGCCTGATCCGACCAGCCTTCACGTGTTCGGAAAGCGTGAGCAGGTTCTGGTTGATCATTCCCTGTGTGACGTCAACCACTAAGCGGCATTTCGGGCGCTCCGCGATGGACAGCGGGTCACTCCTCCTCGGTCCATTCTCCTGGGTGGACTTCGGTTCCGAGATATCGAACAAGGGGGGCGGCGGGCCGCATAAGCGAGAGAATTCGACTTCAAGATCAGCCAATTCCCGCTCTAAAGCCCGGAAGCGGTTCTTCGATTCCTTCAGATGCTTTGAGAACCGCGAAAGATCCGGCAAAGCGTCCACATCGTGATTCTCTGCAGCCCTCTTGACCGCATCCATTACGTGGTCGAGAAGGTCGTCAATGCGTTGTAGAGGGTTGAACATCGGGCCGAAGCTGGAGGTAGACGCCCCATTTTGGCCGAATGCGGTTTAAATTGAGCTACGGCATCGGGGCGTTACGAGGAGATTATGGGACGGGCAGAAGGGTGTCAACGTTTGAGTCAGGCGTGTTTCGAGTTTGGCGATAATAGAAAGCCCGATCGCGTCGGAGCGAAGCGAGGGGGATGTCCAGAGTCTGGAGGGGGGATGGAGAATAGACAAAAGAAGGGGGTTCTTCCCCAAGGTCTTGCAGATGCAAGCCCCCGACGGGGATAATCGGTGATTACTCTTGAAATGAATAAGGTGTATGAATAATAATAGCCAACGGAACGTCATTGGGCTTATGAATATCCGCTGCCTTTGGCCGCGATTTGTCCCTTTCGAACAAATTCAGTCGTCAATCGGCCGAGAATTGAGTGTCTCTTTGGGCTTTTGAGCATTTTCACCGGTGCGAGTGGTTCCCCATTGCCGAAAAAAGGCGCTTCGCCTCAAGAGGAGAACGGAGACATTCAGGAATTTTTGCGCTGCCCATTGAAAAAAGTTCGCAGGGAGGGAGAAAAGCATGGCCGAAGCGAAATCGCGACGGCTCCGAACCAAAAATAACAGAAATATGAACCAGCACGAAATCACAAATCCCAGCGAGTCAATCACGGAAGCCCAGTTATCCCTTCCCTCTGCCGGGGATCCGTCTGAAGGCGGAAGCATCAGCGTCAAGATCACCATCACCATGCCCCCGATTTCCGCGACCAGCGGTTCGGTCCGCTGGCTGATGGACCAGAAGATCCGAGCAGAGTTCGTGGTCGTGGAGGCCACGATGGGGACTTTCCGTGCAGCAAAACTCTGTGTCGCGAGCGATGCCGTATTCGTCGCAGCGGAGAATTTCTGCTTCGACGAAGATGCTCAGGACTGGAAGCCATCGCTCGGAATCCACGATGTCCCAGTCTACGGTTATCGCGAGGGATGGAATACGCCCAACATATCCGTGTCGCTAACTCCGGCCGCGAGGAAAAGCGTGGAAAACATCGCCGATTACGTTCGCGGCGTCTTCGCCCGCTGGCTCGAAAGCGATGGAGAGGGCTTAAAACTCACCCCGTAGTCCCGAAGACCCAGTAGCAACTCCGGGGAGCGCGCGCGTCTCGTGTGCTGGCGGCGGAAGTTCTCTTCAGGGTATCTCGGTGATCTTTGCCATTGGGTTCCAATGGACCTCTAGATGGCTGGCGTGGTATTGTGCCAAACAAAGCTGGGCGAGGCAGTGTGAGCCTGTCAAGCTTCCGAGCCTTGCGGTTCCCACGATAAGAACGTGAAAACCCCTCGTCTTCCGAGTCTTACGGCTGTTTCGCGAAGTGGGATGTCTTCTCTGCTTCCATATTCTATCCCTCTAAACCAAAACGCTGCGGTGGTGACGTTGGTTCGGGGTTCCAGCAGAGGATCTGTGGTTTCGTCGGCGAGCCAGTTTGCGGTTGCGCAACCGGGAGCCAAATTCTCTACAGTCGTGTTGATGAGGCGGTAGCCGCTTTTCTGGAAGCCTTCGCTGACGCGGTACCACGGTGTTTTTCCGGTCCTCCACATGACGCAAGCACAGAAGGCGTTCTTGCCGGTGTCGATGACTTTCAGCGCGGCGCTTTGGAACGAAACCGTAAAGGTTCTTTGGACTTGGAGGACTTGGTCGAATGTTCTGGTCCACCCCGTGGCGGGGACCACGTTTTCGAGGCGGCTGAACGGCATCAGGAAGCTGGACGCAAACAGGTCTGCCTCGGCCTCGACCCTGAGCGTTGGGGTTGCCACATCTGCGAAGGATGGGTGCTGTGCTGGTGCTTTGCCACTCATCATCGCGATTCTGTGTTCGTCGATGAGGAGGTGTCCCAGTTCATGTCCGAGAGTAAACCTTGCCCGGTAGCTGGTGCGCGATTCGACTCGGGCCAGATTACAGTAAATGTGGAACGAAGGCGGTCGGCATTCCAGAAGCCCATCGAAGGCGTCGCCGTAGTTGTTGAAGGATACGGTTACACCGAGGCGGTTCACGAGTTCTTCCGGGTCGATCCAGACCGCTGGGAAGTAGGTGTCCGCATACCCCTCTGCCAATTCCTCGATTTCCTGAATGCGACGCGCGGGCAGCGTAACCATCTATTTCCTTTGTCGATCTTTTTCGGCGGCGGCACGATCCGCCTCCATTCGCTTCTTGATTTCCGCTGGAATTTGGGTGCCGTTTCTTGCCGCAAGCGCAAAGTCTTTGACGAAGCTCTCGTCGGCTTTTGGGAACTCGATAACCTTTGTTTTCCGTGTCTCGCCGGTGTTGATCAGAGCCAGCACTTGGCCGAAGTCGTGTTTGGGCAACGTGCTGCAGTCGATGGTCTTCTCCAGCATGGCGAACTCTTCGTCCGTTTCCGGGATAGCCATTCCTTTCTTGATGGCGTGCTCCCGGATCAAGGCGTGGAACTGCGCTACGGTCGGCGGAGGGTTTTGGTTTGGACCGTTATTTTTCATAGGATCTTGGTTTAGGTTAGTGTTGGTCTTGGGCGGTTCTCCGACAGTTCGCGGAGCTTCTTGTGAATTCGTTCCCTCATCACCTTAATTGATGCCGGCACGACACCGATCTGGGTGGCAAGAGAGGCCAGTTCATCCTTGGGAATCCTGCATTTGTATGGCGGATTCGGTTCGATGTAGTTGGCCGAGAGGATCAAAATCTGGCGTTCTTTTTCGGTCAGTTGGGCCATCAGTTCCTCCAGCATCTCCCTTTGACCGGACAGAGGCTTGAGTGCTTCTTCGTCTTGGCTGCTGACGTTAGGATCGTCAGGGGCATCGTACGCCTCGTTGCCAGCGGCATCGACACCATCGTCATTGTTCGGGTTATTGTTTCCGTTGTGGATGGTCTCTTTCTTAGGGCCGAAGCCATCGAGGAGGAGGGGGACCTCGGGACGGTTGGCTCGCGCGCGAATTTCGTCTTGCATTTCGCGCTTCAGAATCGTGGTGAGCCAGTTTCTTGCGGCGTTCTCTTTCGCCACACCCTTGCGTCTCTTCCCAGTGTCGAACTGATCCGCCCGGAGCCATACCTTTTGGAAAGTTCTTGAGACGGCCGTCTCGGGGTCGACGCCATACCGTTCCTGCTCGATCGCTAGAGTGAGGCAGATGCCGGAGTGTCGGGTGTGTAATTCTCCGAGAGCCGCTAAGGCGGTCTCTCTATCTTCTTCTTGTAAGGCAATCGCCGCGATCAAGTCCGCGTCGGTTTCTACCTGCAGGTTGTCGATTAGGGTGGTGGTCATGTTTTGGGTCGGCCCTCAACTGTATAACGATGGGCGGTAACAGGCGGGTATTTTCCCTCTTGTTACCGCGTTTCGTTTCCTCTGTGAAGCCCCGGAATGGTTCCGAGGCTGAAACCGGAGAATCCGTTTATGTCAGAGAACAACACAAACCCACTTGGAAGCGAGCAACCCGGCGCGGAGGGCGCTGCCGGCCATACTCATGAACATCATGGCGCCCATCACCACCACGGCCACAAGGATCCCCGCGAGGTCCTCCTTGAGCAGAAGGCCGAGATCCTCCGTGAGGAGGTTGAGGTCCTCCAAGAAGAAGTTGCCGTTCTTGAGGAGGAACTAGAGTTGGTCGAGATCGAGCTGTTTTTCCGGGACAATCCCGGAAAACAGCCGCCCCGAGCGAAGAAGTATCGGATTCGCGTCGATGGCGTGAAGATCGATATGACCAATCCCGAGCCCACCGGTCGGGAGATCCTCCAGGCTGCGGGCAAGGTGCCGCCCGAGAAGTTCCTGCTGAATCAGAAAATCTGCGGGCAGATGAAGCCGATCGGGCTCGACGAAAAGGTCGACCTGCGGGCACCGGGGGTGGAGCGTTTCACGACGCTTCCGAAGGATCAGACGGAGGGCCGCTCGGCGGCCCGCCGGGCCTTTGCCTTGCCTGAGGAGGACACCGGGCTCTTAAACGCGGGTGGCTTCGATTGGGAGGTCGTGGAAAGCAATGGCCGGTGGCTGTTGATCCACGACTTCCCGCTACCGCCAGGGTTCACAGCGGCGTCCACCTCCGCTGCCATCCAGATTACGCCAGGCTACCCCTCGGCCGCTTTGGACATGATTTACTTTTGCCCGCCCGTAGTCCGGGCTGATAGCCGTCCGATTCCCTGTACTCAAGCCACCGTCACCGTCGATGGGAAACAGTGGCAACGGTGGTCGCGCCATTACACGGCGGCCAACCCTTGGAAGCTCGGCGAGTACAACGTGGTGACCCACATCAACCTGGCCCAGACGTGGGTGGAGGCTGCAAGCAGATGAGCCGCCGTTGTGTCCTCCGCTTTACCGGTGCCCAGCACGAGGCCTTGCGGATTCACCTCTTTCCCGGCGACGGCATGGAGGCGGTCGCCCTAGCCTTGTGCGGGCGCCGCGAGTCGGCCACGGCCAGTATCTTGATGGTCCACAAGATGGTCATGATCCCGTACACTGCATGTCGGCGCGATGATTACCGGATCACTTGGCCTGTCGAGTTGGTGCGGCACTTGGTGGTAGAGGCCGCCGAGAAGCACATGGGAATTCTCAAGATTCATTCTCATCCGGGCGGTTACGATCGGTTCTCCGATGTCGACGATGCCTCGGACCACGATTTGTTCCCTTCGGTCCACGCGTGGACGGATGACGGTTTTCCGCATGTGAGTGCCGTCATGCTTCCCTGTGGCAGGATTTTCGCGCGAGCTCATCTCGCCGATGGGACTTGGCGCCCGGTTGACCGCGTTGCGGTGGCTGGGGATGACATATTGTTTTTTGACCATGACGAGACCCTGGAGAAGGTGACAGCCGACCAGGTGAGGACTGCGCAGGCTTTCGGCCCAAGCACCGTTTCTAGCCTCCGTCGGCTCACCGTCGGTGTGGTGGGTGCCTCGGGAACCGGAGGCTGGGTCATAGAGCAGCTTGGGCGCCTTGGCGTTGGTCGGCTCGTCTTGGTGGACCATGATTGCGTCGAGCGCAAGAATTTGAACCGAATTGTCGAGACGGTTTCGACGGATGCTGAGATTGGGCGTCCCAAAGTTGAGGTTTTTTCCGAGCGTGTCCCCTTGTTCGGGACGTACTGCACCGTGGAGGGTCGCGTCGCCACGGTTCTGAATAGAAACGTCGCCGAGCGCCTTGCCGAGTGCGACGTGCTTTTCGGTTGCGTCGATTCTCTCGATGGCCGCGACGTGCTGAATAGGATCGCGACGTTTTACACTCTTCCGTTGTTTGACGTCGGCGTACTGCTGCGCGCCGACGGCCAGGGTAGCGTTGAGACGGTTTGTGGTTCCGTTCACTACCTGCTCCCTGGAGGATCTAGCCTCCTCTCTCGTGGTGTTTACGACCCCGAGACTTTGCGCGCTGAAACCGTCAGGCGCACGAACCCGGCGCAGTACGAGGAGTTGCGGAAGGAGGGGTATATTCGCGGTGTTCCGACGGATTCGCCAGCGGTGATTTCCATTAACGGCTTCGTCGCCTCCGCCGCCGTCAATGAGTTCCTCGCACGCATCCACCAGTTCAGGCTGGAACTGAACACCGGCCAGCGATGGCAGTTGTTCGATCTTGTGAACTGCTCGTGGACCCATCCGCCCGATGGTAGCCCGTGCCCTCTGCTTGGGAACCGCGCCGGCCGGGGTGATCTTGTTCCCTTCCTTGATTGCAATCTTGTTGAGGAGTCTCACCATGTTTAAGCGTTTTCTTGCGTTTCTTTCGGGCTGGTTTGAGCCCACTTACCGGGTGTGTCGCGTTGCTGAGAAACCCGACCGGATGGCCCCACGCCGGGTCTACGTCCTTGGTGAGGAAGGCGACGATTGGGCTGCGGTTTTTGTTTGTCCCTGTGGCTGCAAGGCGGATGTCTGGTTGAATCTCCTTGCTCACAGCGATGGTCGGCCCACTTGGACGGTGGAGGGGCGGGAGGGAGCGAAGGTTCACATTAACCCGTCCGTTTGGAGGCAGACCGGTTGCCGCAGCCATTTCTTCATCCGAAAGGGCCGGGTTGTCTGGGCGGGGAGGGCGTGATGTTTGTGAAGCGCCAACAACCTTGCGGAACGCCAACTCCGCCTCGCGGTTATTGCCCGCAAGATTTCCTGGGGAAACAAAACCTCAGCCGGCGCACACACTTGGGAAATCCTCGCTTCCACCGCCGCCACCTGCTCCCAACGCTTCGAGTCCTTTATCGACTTCTTAGCTCGCGCCGCCCTTGTTTGACGCTCGCTCGACGGATACTCCCCCGAAGGGGAAAAGGGGAAATTCCTCAGATCGAAAATAAATCGGTGGCAACCCCTTCCACTCCTTCCCAGCAGCCCCAATGACTGTCCATTCCCTCCCAACACGGATTTTCCAAAAAAGTTAGCACAATCTCACCCAAAACCCCAAAGTTCTATACCGCCTTTTAAAAAAAGCCGAAAAGTATAGAACTCCCAAAAATCGTTCTTTAATTCTGGGGTCTTTAAAACGATGACCACCCCCTCAATACCTACCTCAACTCACCAAAACACCCGATTTTCAACCTTTTTCCCAAAAAAGGTCTATACTTTTAGGGTTGAAAACCCAATTACCCCAATTCCAAAGTTCTTTAATTCTGGGGTCCTTATAATGACGGACCACCGTCATTTCTCCTTAATCCCTCGAATCACTCCTCAAAAACCGCACGCACGGCGTGTTTTATTCTATACTTTTGGGGTTTTGCAAAAAAACCCGACCATGACCAATCCATTCGTAACCCCCTCATTCCCAAGCATTTACCTCTATCCTGTGCCCCTCGCCGGGTAAAGAAGCGGAGTTCTTTAATAACGGGGTTGCAAGAACGACGGACTGTCGTCCGTCACGCATCCTGCTGTTCTTGCCCTCCGGGGGCCTCATCGGACGGAGCCGATGACCCTAGCGGGCACCCACTGGAACCTCCTCCTTTCGTCGGTCGGTTCGGTCCGCAGGAGCGGACAGTGGGTGGGGGAGGCGCGTCCGGCGCCTTAGGGCATGGACAGAGCCATGCCGTGGGAAGCATGGACGGAGCCATGCTTTTGAAGGTGGGCACGGAGACCCACCTAGGGAAAAGCGGGTGAACGGAGCCACCCCGCTGGAGAATAGGTGACCCGAAATGACCGGGAACAAGCCGTCCAGCACTGTTTAAAAGTGCCCAAGGGCGTTCAGAACCGCTCATACCTGACGCGAGTGTGGGGCAATCCGCTGAAAGCGACGAATTAACTGGGAAATACCATAACGAAACCCGAAGGCTGCACAGTAACCGGAGTCTGTGTGTAGGCTGACTGAAGTTCGGTCTCCAAAATTCCATAATTGACCCACAACCGGCGGTGCTTGAACAATAAGTGGAGAGTAGATGACCAATGAACGGAGTTTAACTGTAGTGGGACTGAAAATGCGCATTAGAAACACCTACAGAAACCAAGGCTGAAGGGTAGCTAGAGGTTCAATAGAGGGCAGATGTAGCATCACTGAAGTTTGCTTGGCACAATTCCCCAAAAAAAGGTCAAAACAACCCTTGATACCCGAAAGAAAACTCCGAGAAAGGGAACTATGCCCACAACCAGAGTCAGCCAAATAAGAGTCGCCAACCTTGCGACTTGGGCACGGTCAAACCCAACCGAGATGTCCGTTTCAACGGGCAGATGGAAAGGAAACCATGCACATTGAGACAGTAGCCTACGAGATTGAATGGCGAGAATTCAACCGGGTGTCGAGAGACACACCCGTAAGAATCCCCGAGAACCACAAGTGTATCTTCAGCGCCTTCGAGCCCGGCATAAGGCACGCGAGAGCAGAAGAGCAAACCACCGAAGCCATACTCCAACAGATCAACGAAATTCTAGCGGCATCCTCAACTGGGAAGCACCGTCAACGGACAGTTCGAGCACTCTACCTATATCTGAAGGCACGGAAAATCGGGAGAGGAGAGAACGCATGGGGTGGAAAACCACGGACTCAACAGCCAGAAACCACTCAGACGGTCGCCCCGACAGCGAGTCCAACCGCGCTGACAGACA
>Ga0316219_1001097_pt1 | contig 31768 bp, 23 predicted proteins | sample TBH18003PmetaG_FD_203635 | JGI IMG/M metagenome (GOLD analysis project Ga0316219, IMG submission 203635) | Freshwater microbial communities from Trout Bog Lake, Wisconsin, USA - TBH18003P | ecosystem: Environmental > Aquatic > Freshwater > Lake > Hypolimnion/Profundal zone | place: USA...
TGGTGGTATTACATCACTCAATGTTGCTCTTCGCCAACTACTTGATCTTTACGTCTGCTTACGTCCTGTACAGTGGTTTACAGGTGTTCCAAGCCCAGTAAAGCACCCTGAAAAAGTAGACATGGTAATTTTCCGTGAAAACACGGAAGATATTTATGCAGGTATTGAATTTACAGCAGGTACACCTGAAGCAGCTAAGGTGTTGGATTTCTTAGCTAAAGAATTTCCAAAACGCTTTGAAAAAATTCGTTTCGGTACAGAAGCGAAAGCTGCTTCATTCTGGCAAGCTGTAGGATCACAGGATGTTTCCAACGAAGTTAAAGTAGGCGTTGGTATCAAGCCAGTCAGTGAATCTGGTAGTGTACGTTTAATTCATAGCGCTATTGCTTATGCAATTAAGCACAAGCGTAAGAGTGTTACTCTTGTCCATAAGGGTAATATCATGAAATACACTGAAGGTGCTTTCCGTGATTGGGGCTACAATGTAGCTAAGAAGTTCTTCGGTGCTGTTGAAATTGATGGCGGTCCTTGGTGCAAAATTCCTGAAGGAAAACCAGGTGCTGGCTTAATCATCAAAGACAGTATTGCTGATATCGCATTACAACAGGTTCTCACACGTCCAACTGACTTTGACGTAATTGCTACCTTAAACCTTAACGGTGATTACCTATCAGACGCACTTGCTGCTCAAGTAGGTGGTATCGGTATCGCACCTGGTGGTAACATCAATTACATTTCAGGTCACGCAATCTTTGAAGCTACTCACGGTACTGCACCAAAGTATGCTAATAAAGACGTCGTAAACCCTGGATCTGTTGTTTTATCCGGTGAAATGATGTTCCGTTATATGGGATGGGACGAAGCTGCTGATTTAATCGTTAAAGGATTAAACGGCGCTATCGGTTCAAAACGTGTAACGTATGACTTTGCTCGCTTGATGGATAATGCTACTGAAATCAAATGCTCTGCATTTGGTGACAATATCATTAGCCACATGTAAGGCATTTAGGTTTTAAAAATAATCCCGCTAATGATGGCACCCACGAAGTATTTCGCGTGCGTTATCCTAGCGGGATTTTTTTATGCCCAGTCATTTTCTTCAAAAGTTTTGGCGACAGAAGAATATCCTTATGCAGTAAGCTTAAAGGACATACAGGCAAGGGTAGAGGCCTATAAAAATAAGATCGGTGATAAAGCAGGTGTTCCGGATACAGAGGATACTTACATAAAAGTTCCTGCTAAAGCTCAGTTAATTAAAGTAAGCGCATTGGATTCAGCCTTTAAAATCATACCTGCTCTCATAAAACATGAGGAAAAGAATTGGCAGCCAGGTGTTAAACCAACGAACTTTAAATACCCACTGCGATTACCAGCATCAGCATTGGACGCAGTAGTGTATGCGCTAAAATACAATTTTGGTGATAGATCCCTAAATCAAATATCAGCCAATCACATTGCTAACTTTTTTATATGGACGCAAAAGGAAGCAGGAACAGGCGTTTATCCTTTTCCTCTTTCAGAATCAGGTAGTGGAGCTGCTTTTAGCGCTGTTACACATTTTATTTCTGAAGCAAAAAAACAAAATAAACTTTCTGAAGTTATTCATAATGGATGGTTATGTAATGATTTAACAGATGGTGGACTGCAGTTTGATAATGCAGAAGTCGGTAAAGCGATGTTTGATCTTTATGAAGTTACACATGACGCAGAAATTCTTGCTTCTGCTGTCAAAGCAAGTGACTGGGCGTTAACGCATGCCATTGTAACTAATTGGAATTATAATGCCTTCAGTGTTGGTTTATTAGCTAAGGCATATGCAATCACAGGTAATCCCGCGTATTTAAATGAAGCAAAGCGTAAAGCAATATTAGGTGTTATTCCAGGACAGCTAAAACAAGGTACTAATACAGGGCGCTGGGTAGATCAGCATAATGCTAAACCAGCATATCATTACATCATGATCCAGGCTTTGACCGAATTAGTTGAAGTTATGCCTAAAGAGGATCCCTCTAGAGCGCAAATTATTGAGTGCATTCGGTTAGGATTGATTAATCGAAACCATGACTTCGTAACACGTGGAGCACCTACAAAAGAAAAAGCTCTAACAGCACTTTTATCAGTCAAGCGAGTATTTGCACATGATCCACAATTTCTAAAAGAAACAGAAACTCCTGAGGCATTAGACAAATTAGAATTAATTATTTCATCCCAGTATAGCTGGAGAAATCTACCTGTATCTCTACGTGAATGGGTGCTTTTCTTAGGCGATATCAAAGATAAGAACTGATCTAATTTTTTTTAGCGTTATATCTATCACTTACTATGTGATAAACTACAGCAACAATACCGGTAAATGCTGCTGGCAGATATAAGGTATTGTAACTATATTTATCATACAGAAGGGTTCCCGTGATACCTCCTGAAATAAAGCCAGTAATAACGACTAAACTAAGCCTAACGCGTCTTGTGTTAAATTGTTTACCACGCAGTAAATGACCTAACGCTATTCCAAGATCAGTGAACATACCTGACAAGTGTGTTGTTCGTACAACAGAGCCACTGTAGGTTGTCGCCATCGCATTCTGTAGTCCACAGGCACAACTGGCTAAATAATAACCATACATATTTGTCTGTTTCATGAGTGGAACAGCGGCGATAAGCAGTGATGATTCGATGAGTAAAGCGAAGCTGTAGCGACTCCCTAATTTTAAAACTGAATCCTCAATGATGAAACCACTGATCGTAGTTCCTAAGATAAATGCAAACAATCCGGCACCAACTCTAAGAATTAATACACGATCAAAATGACCTAAGGCTGCACTTAATAAAGAGGCAGTGCCTGTGAGGTGCGTAATAGCTTGATGTTCAAAACCTAAAAATCCGACTACATTTACAATACCAGCGATAAAAGCCAGCGCTCAGGCGCCCGTCCACACCCATCGTGGAAGTAAATGTATCATCTATTCAGCTTATGCCATAAATGATAGCTAGCAATACTGAGCTTAGTCACCAAGGCATGTACCAACACGTCGAGCTGCTTCAACCCATTGGTGATCGGGCGGTACTGTTTTCAGGTTACCAGCGACCTTCTTAATTGGTACTGCTTTAACATTAGTGCCATCTGCAGCAACCATTACCCCAAACTTTCCTTGATGGATTAGCTCTACACACTCAGTACCTAGACGGGTAGCAAGAAGACGATCCTTTACTGAAGGCGTCCCACCACGCTGTACATAACCTAAAATCGATACACGTGCTTCTAAACCTGTTTTATCCTCAAGTTGGGCAGCTAAGCGCCATGTATTACCTATGTGCTGTTTATCTAATTGTTTTAATTCCTGTTTAGCGTTTTCTAGCTGCTTTTCAGTTTTCGCTTTAAGCTTACGTCTGGTAGCTTCTGCGAACGCTCTCGCATATTGTTTTGAAAGTGCACCTTCAGCTACAGCTACGATACTAAAATTTGCATGTTTTTGGTCACGACGTTTAATTGCAGCTACGATTTTATCAATATCGTAGGGAATTTCTGGAATTAGGACAACATCTGCACCACCACCAATCCCTGCACCAAGTGTTAACCAACCAGCGCGGTGACCCATAATTTCTGCTACAATAATACGGTGGTGACTGTGTGCTGTACTATGTAGGCGGTCCAACGCCTCAGCAGCAATACCAAGTGCTGTATCAAAACCAATTGTAGCATCAGTTAGCGCTACATCATTATCAATCGTTTTGGGTAATGTTATAATGTTTAAACCTGCATTAACTAAACGAAGTGCGTTTTTATGTGTACCGCCACCACCAATACAAACAAGTGCTTTTAGTTTTAACTTTTTATAGTTGGAGACAATTTTAGCAGTCATATCTTTAACCTCACCATCAATTTTCATCTTGTGAGGCTTCTCACGACTCGTTCCTAAAATTGTTCCACCAACCGTTAGAATACCTGCCAAAGTAGCTTTATTTAATTGAACGTAATTATTTTGCGCGAGTCCGAGAAATCCATCCTTAAACCCTAGGACATCATAGCCGTACTTGCCAATCGCAGCTTTACCAACAGCGCGTATTGCAGCATTTAAGCCGGGACTATCTCCACCAGCTGTAAGAATACCTATACGAGGCGCGGACTTACTTTTCATAGTAAATATCCAACGCTTATAATTTTAAACGTCCATGATTTTAAATCAATTTAGCTCTAAACGTAACAAATCCGTAACGAATTTAAGGCTGGGGTAGTATATTTTGTGTATATAACCAGTCTCTACATCTATCTGTCCACGTTCCATGAGGATTTTTACTAGGACGAACGCCAAATCCATGCACGCCTAACGTATAAAGATGAAGTTCTGTAGGAACACCTAACCGTTTAAGCGCTACATATGGAGCTATACAATTTTCAGAATCAACTCGGTCAGTTTCACAATCTACTAAAAACATCTGGGGTGTTTGTTTAGTGAAGTGAATATCCGAGGTAAGTTCATGCGTTTTTGTATCAATTAATCCACCGGGATAGACAACAATAGCAAAGTCGGGACGTGAGCTTACGGTGTCTTTTGAATCGATAGCGGGATAGGTAGAATTCATGAAGTTCACAGATGCCATAACACTTAAATGAGCACCTGCGGAAAAACCCATAATTCCAATTTTAGTAGTATCTAAGTGTTTATCTTGTGCTGAACTGCGTATTATACGAATAGCACGCTGTGCATCCTGAAGAGCCGGTAAATGACGTGGTAAGCCATCTCTTGCAGGTACACGGTATTTAAGGACATAAGCAGTTATACCTAATGAATTAAGCCATAAAGCCGCTTCTTCGCCTTCTTTAACCATTTCCAATTCACGGTATCCACCGCCAGGGCAGACGATTACTGATACACCATTAGGCTTAGCTGGCTTAAATTCAGTTAACGTGGCCCGAGTTACATTAAATGACTGCTTTGGTAATACAGATGGTGCTGTATTAGGGACATCTTTTTCAGGACCTATTGATTTGATCTCACCGGGGACAGCTCCAGGCCAGATTTCAATACTTGTCCCATAGCTATTAATTAAAACAAAGAGATAACTGATACCAACTAACAGGCCTTTGATTTGTTTCATAAGAGTAGTAAGACGAATTAACCCTAAATAGGTAATAAACAGTATAATTTACACACTTTACAACAGTTTTCCCCAGTGAAAATGTGAATTTAACATAATATCTATTGTGCGATAAAAGGTTGTATCCATAGGTTTTAATAAAACATTAATTAGGCATTACCTTTAGGCTCTCTGCTAAGGCTAATTTCTTTTGATTATTATCAAACGTTAACAAAGCCGATGCCTTAAAAAACTTAGCTGTAGCTACATGCAAAATATCTAAGTAACGATGACCATAATGTGTAGTGTAAAGTGATGAAATACGTTCAGCGATGCTGATTACTTCTGCCCAATCTACTGATTTTATAACTATTCCACCTGAATCTATATTATTTTGAAGATTCTCCAAAGCAACCAGACCTAATTTGCGAGAAAATCCCTGTGTGTGGTCTTTACTATTAATAAAATTTTGGAATCGGATTGATTGCTTAAATTCTCCTACAGTTAGTGCTGATACATATAATGGTTTTTCTAAACCATTATAACAATCTATAGCTGCCTTCGAATTACTCTGAACCAGATATAAAGCACACAAAAAAGAAGTATCTGGATAAACTTTCACGAAAAATTTCCTAATTCTATATCACGCATTTTTTTTATTTCTTCATCCGTAAAAAACTTATCCTTCCAAGTAGCCTTCAGTTGTGCAGCAAAATCTATTACAACTGGTTTTTTTACAGATTTCACTGCTGGAACAATATGAGCAAAACTTTTGCCACGTTTGATAATCTCTATAGATTCGCCGTTTTCTAACCAAGCAGACAAGCGACGAAAGTTATTTCTTAAATCCGCTACTGTAGCACGTCTAGTATTCATGATACATAAATCTATCATAAGAATAATATAGTCAAGTTGGTAACTTTTTGTGCAAATCAGGTTTTCTTGGAGGATTAGAACCTAATCTATAGTAGCAAGTATGATATATACCCTCTTAATTAACCAAAGAGTGTAAATTGTCTTATGTAAGATTGTATTGAACACTATCTTACATGAATGAAACCTTAAATCCTATAATTAGCCGTTTAGCGTATAACCAGCTCGATATTGACGACTTAAATATTGGTTAGCGTCAGCATCGTTAGTTACAACACCTTTATAGCCATCATATTCAATTTTCTTACCTGCACGGTATGCAATTAATCCTAGAAGCATTTGTTCAATCATTGTTCCTGAGTAATCAAAATCACAGGATGTTTTCTTGAGACTCTTACATGCATTAAACCATTCTTCTTGGAAGCCACCAACAGTTGGTAATAACTCATCTTTAGCTGGTGATTTATAGTAAGTCATATCAGCACCATCGCCAACTGGTATAATCATGCGGGATGTAAAGTTAGCTACGATAAAACCCTTGCTACCTTTAAACATAGCACCGTGATCAATCTTGTTTAAGTCTAACCATGATACTGGTGATTTTGGCATTGCACCACCTTGGTACCAGCTAATCTTGATCGGTCCGCGCCAGTCGTTTGCAGGATTTTCAAAATGCGATTCCATGGTCACTGGACTTACATCTTTATTGAAAGCTTCACCTGAAGCTTCAGCCGATGTTGCATACTGAGCATCAACAACATTCCAGAGTAAATCCATAGTATGACTGCCCATATCACCAATTTGACCGTTACCGAAATCCCAGAACATATTCCATTCTAAGCAATTGGCGCCAGGGCCACCTTTGAAATAGCCTGGATTATATGGATGATAAGGTGCTGGTCCGAGCCATAAGTCGTAATGAAGATTAGATGGTGGATTTCCAGCAGATGGATAATAGCCAGGTCTACGAATTTGTCTATTACCCCAAGCATACGCTGCTGATAATTCTCCAATTGCATTTCCACGAACCAATTCTCTTAAACGATTAAAGTTCTGAAATGCATGTCGTTGCATACCTACTTGCGTAGCTAATTTATTTTTCTTCGATAAATAATTAGCACGTACCACACGGGCTTCTTCAATCGTGTTTGCCAATGGTTTTTCACAATATACGTGAAGTCCACGGTTAAGAGCCCAATTAGATATAAAGGCATGATGATGATCAGCGGTACAAATAATGACACCATCTAAACCAAGTTTTTGATGGTCATCTAACAATTTACGCCAATCAATATACTGAGCGGCTTTAGGAAATTGCTTAGCACCAAATGCCAGATGGTCATCATTAATATCACATAGCGCTACTACATTCTGAGTCTTTAATGCATTAAAATGAGCTTCTCCACGACCCCATGTACCAATTAGGGCCAAATTAAGTTTATTACTTGGAGCATCTGCACCAAATAATTTGGTATTGGTAAACAGCAATGGACCTGCAGCAGCCATAGCTGCCGATTGGATGAATTTACGACGATTCATAGGGGTATAATTATGGGGGTTACACTAAGAAGACGCTAAACTGTTTAAATGTGTTACATGTTGGCAGTGAAATATATCGCTGCGGAAAGTGTAAATAAACTGATAATATTACTTAGTAGTAAACTAGCACCCGATACCTCAGATCTGATATCATTTGCTAGTCCAAACAATATACCAAAAAAACCACATGGTACTGCACCTATAAGTATAGCTGCACGAGCTGAAGGACCTGTTAATCCGAGCATTAAAACAAATGCTACTGCGATGAATGGCTGAATAAAATTTTTCAGTACAACGCTACTAATAACTGGGGCACTAAAGTGAATTTTCTGTGATGACAAAACGAGTCCTGTTAAAAACAAAGCAACTCCTGGTGTTGCCTTACCAATAAGTTCTGCTGAATTTAAGATTACTTCAGGTACATGCCATCCAAGTAATGCAACGATTATTCCTAAAAAAGGGCCAATCACAATGGGTCGCTCAACAAGGTGAATTAAAAGATCCTTAATTTGCTTATCAACAGGAAGTCCTTGGGTGCTTGCTTTAGTATAAGCCAATATGAGGAGTGTAATCGGCGATAAAAATACCGCTCCAACACAAATTGAAATCGCGACATCTACCAAACTGCCCTGCCCTAATACGCTGACCAATAAAGGAAGCGCGATAGCGGTTACGTTTGGAAGTCCAACTGTTAAAGCTCTGACAGAATTTTCTCCAAGTGATGTATTAAAAATACGCTTTTGAATAATAAAATTTATTGCATACGTACTCCACATTGTAAGAACAAGTACGACTACAAAATGATACTCACCAATTAATTTTGCGCGTGGAGTAAGTGAAGTAGCTTTAAATAGCGCTATAGGAAGCGCAAAATTCATAACAAACAAGTTTAGGCTTCTTACTTGTAAGTTATCTATAATTTTACGTTTTCCGGCTATAAAGCCCAATAGTAATACTACGAATACAGGAGTTAGAGTACTAGCAATTACAGTTAGCATTTAAGAATTAAAATAGCTTGGGGTGTTGTCCATTGTTCGTTTAAAGGGGTATTTATGGACTGTATTGAGTGTATAAATCTATGCATTAACGTCCAATTAATTTTACAAAAAATAAGCCTAGAGCTTGTAGCAATAAGCATTATCTTTATAACATAAACTATGAGCCCCACATCTGTTCGAAAAACTTGGGTTGATTACTTAATTCGCGTTGTAAAGAAACCCATTGAAGCACAGGCAAATGGCAAGCTTCGAGCAACAATGCCAATCGAATCCAAGGCATCACGTGAAAACAGATATCAGGTCACACACTTAGAGGCTATTGGACGAGCATTAAGCGGTACAGCACCATGGCTTGAGCTAAAAACAGTTCCAGAATCTGAAAGAGATCATCAGCTCACTATGCGACATTTAGCTCAACAAGCGCTACGCAACGCTGTTGATCCTAATAGTCCTGATTATCTGAACTTCTCACATGGACAACAGCCTCTTGTAGATGCCGCATTTTTAGCTCAAGCACTCATTCGTGCACCTAAGACGCTATGGTATTCTCTAGACAAAGTAACTCAAGATAGACTTATAGACGCCCTACGTTCATCTCATATTATTACACCTGGTTACAATAATTGGCTTTTGTTTTCTGCAACAGTAGAAATCGCTCTTCTCAAATTTACAGGGGAAGCTGATATGCAGCGTATCGACTATGCTGTACGTTCCTTGGAGTCTTGGTACAAAGGAGATAGCATTTACGGCGATGGTCCAGAATTTCACTGGGACTATTATAATAGTTACGTCATACAACCCATGCTATTAGATATTTTAGAAGCAGCTGAATCCCATAATAAAGCATGGAGAGAGATGTTACCTAATGTGAGAACACGTGCGGTAAGGTATGCATCTATACTAGAGAAATTAGTGGCTCCGGATGGTAGTTTTCCTGCTATAGGACGTTCACTCGCTTATCGCTGCGGAGCTATGCATCATTTAGCCAATATGGCTCTAAGACATGAACTCCCTGGTTCTGTACAACCTGCGCAAGCGAGGTGTGCACTAACTAAAGTTATTGAGCGTACATTAGGCGCTCATGCTACATTTGATGAGCAAGGATGGTTACAGGTTGGACTTTGTGGTCATCAACCATCCATTGGAGAGGAATATATTTCGACTGGCAGTCTCTATTTATGTTCTACAGCGTTTTTACCTTTAGGCCTACCTAGTAATGATCTATTTTGGTCTCAGGATTCAGTATTAACTACCAGCGAAAAAGCTTGGAGCGGAATTAATATGAATAATGATCACGCTCTTGTTTTAGAAAAAGCTTAGCCCTATTTAGAATTTGTTTTTTGAGCAACGCCAACATGTGTAGCCAAAAATTCTAAAACAATCGGACGTAAATCAAATGGGAGCGGTTTCTTATTCCATGATGTTAAATCAAAGGTATGTCCAACTCCTGGGATAAGAATTAGTTTATGTGGAACATTGTTTTTTGTTAGTACTGCATCTAATTCCTCTGATTGACCATGATTCACTGTAGGGTCTGCCAATCCCTGAAAAATAATTATAGGAGGAGCATTTTTTGTAACATGGAATACAGGAGATGCATCACGCCATAATGCAATATTCTCATTTCGTCCTGCTCCAAAAACTTTTTTATATTCTTTGTCATCTGTTAGAATACCAGTGACTTCACCTTTGGGACCAGGTTTTTGGCGAGTAAAGATATCGGTAATGCCGTAAAAATCACCTATTGCTGCTACGCTATCAGAAATTCCTGGATATGGAGTATTGGGTTCTAGGTGTTCAATATTAGAAGTTAATCCTACCATCAATGCAAGATGACCACCTGCAGATCCACCCATCACTGCTATACGGGATGAGTCTATATTGTATTTGTTACTATTGTAGCGCAAAAAACGTACTGCGTTTTTACAATCAAATAAATTAGTAGGCCATGAATTAGCACCGAGTTTGTATTCAACACTAATTGCTACATATCCTGCATCAGCCAATGTTGTGCATACATTTGTAGCTCGTGCCTCGTTCTTTGCTCCAGTTTGCCAACCTCCTCCATGTATCCAAACTACTGCTGGTAATTTACCAGTGTATTTTGCTGGATCAGGTAAATATAGATTTAATTTCTCATCTCTAGATGGTTCTAAATAAACTATATCATTTTGAATAGTTATAGAACCGTAACTTTTTACGGTAACGCAGCAGATAGATAATATAAGAAAACGGATAAAATACTTATTCATTGAGGTATAGATTATTTGGTAGGTATTAATGCACCAATAAACCAATCATTAGATTTATTTGAAGGTGTTTGCGAGAGATAATCTTTTTTAGGATCATTCTTCAAAGGATATAAGCCTCCTTTTGAAGTAGATTCTGATAATTTTAGGGAAAAAATTAATGTAGGGGCCGACCAACCTGGCTTTGCTACACTTACATTACTTAAAGATATATTTCCTGTTAGTTTAACATCATCATTAGGCTCAGATTTTGGGTGATACCCTGCATAATAATTATGAGAAAAATGAGTACCAGTGCTGCTGCCGTTATCGTAGCCAGCATCTTTTGAATCATTAATAATTAAATTATTAAAAATATACGTGTTTTTTGCCCATCCAGACCATGATTTAAAATAAAAAATCTTTGGAATATCTCCTGGAGTTCTTGAATTGGTCATATCCGATTTTGCATAAAGGGTATTATTATAAACATAAGTGTTTGAAACGGTTCCTGAGAATCGCACTAAAACTCCATTGTCATTATGACTTATGTTGTAGCGTACAATTGTACCATCATTGAACGCTTTTCCATTACAGCAAATTAAGATAAATCCATAATCATTATCATGACTATAGTTGTACTGAAAAACACTACGCCTGCAGTTGTAATCACTATCATAACCCGCTGCATCAACATCTCCTGGGTTAAATTTAGTAAAACACGATTCATTATACTGAAAAAGAGCATCGTCACAGTCGAAGCTAAAACAAGCATTACCACTACCCTGCACAGCGCATTCATAGAATAAATTATGTTCAATAAGTGGACTTACGCATGCTCTAATTATTAAACCATTTCGAGCTGAACGTCTCACTTCGTTGCCTCGTATTATGACATTGGTACTAGGAGCCCAAGCGCTTTCATCATATGTTCTATGACCTTTAGCCCATGAAGTAACAAAGGTTATCCCAATTGCGCTCGTGTCCACAACTTTACACCCTTCTATAAGAAGTGAATCCCAAGATGTGCGTATAGATTTACCTTCTATTAATAAAACAATACCACCATATGATTTCCTACTTACATCTTCATCGTGATAATTTTCATTTAATCCTGTCACATCATGTACAAAAAGATTTTTAAGTGTTATGTGATTTAATACACCAGCATCTATTCCACTTAGTGTTACGCCACGCAGTAATTTTTTATGATTTATATCTATATTAGAAATTTCGAGATTTGAAATTTCTACAAACTTAGGGTTCTTAATTACGACCGTAGAGGTTTCAATTGCATTACCTTCAAATTTAGGAAGCTCACCGTCTCCATATGAACTTATGATTATGGGATTTTGCTCATTACCTTGTGGAGATAATACGAGTGTCTGGTTTTTCCAAACAGATCCGCATTTGAAAAGAACTTTATCTCCCGCTTTTAAGGTTAAGTGATTGACTGCTTCACACGTTTTAAGTGGGTGTGAAATATTGACACCTGAATTTGTATCAATGCCGTTTACACTATCTACATAGTACGTACTGGCCTTAGCTACATTAGCTAATAAGTACACGAGTACGATAAGTAAGGGTTTAAATTTCATATGAATTTCAAATACGTATAGATTCTAGAGTCTAGTCTTGCACAATGAACATCTTCGTTTTATGCATACGATGCATGGATTCGATTCAGGTAAAAATTGCTAAAAAAGCGAGAGTTTCTCAATCCACTGTTTCACGGGCTTTAAAAAACCATCCTGCTCTGCCTAAAGAAACGTGTAAGCGTATTCAGAAAATTGCACGAGAATTAGGCTATACTCCTAATCCTCTCATAGCATCTATTTTTCGTACGATGCGTCGCGGCACATCGAAAGATTCCTTAGGTACACTCGCTTTTTTAACTGCTCATCCTTCAGAGCATGAATGGAAAAAATACGCAACATACCGGGATTTTTATAGCGGTGTATACCAGCGTGGTATAGAGCAAGGCTTCAAAATTGAGACTCACTGGGCAGCCAATCCTAAACTTACGCCAAAACGACTAGAGGCGATCTTAACTGCCCGTGGTATCACAGGTGTTGTTATTAGCAGTAGAGGATCAATTACTAAATTTAATGATATTGCTTGGGAAAAGTTTTCAGTGGTTCGCATAGGACTATCACACCAAACACTTCGCTTTAATTGTGCAGTAAATCACCAGATGCATACGCTTCGTTTGGTTGCTAGCCAGTTAGCTAATAAAGGCTACAAACGCTTAGGTTTTGCAATTAGCGAGAAACAAAACACAGCTGCTGAACAAAATTGGATATCGAGTGCCTTAGTTTGGCAAAGTGCACATGAAAATACGATTCCAGTCTTCACACCTCCCTATTTAGAGAAAACGCCATTTCTTGAGTGGTATTACAAATATAAGCCTGAAGCCGTAGTTTCTGTTAATCCAGATACTGCTCAGTGGTTAAAAGAATCTGGAATATGTATCCCGGATCAGGTTGGATTTGCGCTGTTAGATTGGCACGCTGATTATGGTGACTACGCAGGAGCTAATCAAAATAGTATCTTAACTGGTGAAGCAGCTGTTGATATGCTTGTTGATCAGTTGCGCCGTAATGAATTCGGTATACCCACACATCCACGTACTTTACTTATTGAGAGCACATGGGTTGAAGGTGCATCTTTAAAAAATATCGCTCATGTCTAAAATATTTTCAAAACAAGGCGATTCACCTAAAGCTCATGTATTTGTTGTTACAACATGGCTACTCCTAATACTTGCCGGATGTGTAACACTTTTAAGTAATTTAGATAGAGCAATTTTAACACAACTAAAGACTACTTTTTCAAATGAGTTAGGAATAAGTAATACAGATTACTCCATTTTGGTTACATCATTTATGGTTCCATACATTGGAATGTATTTTTTTGTAGGTAAATGGGTCGATAAATACGGTACGAGATTTTGTATTACTGTATTCTTAAGTATCATCAGTTTATCCACACTGCTATTTTCTTTTGCCCATGGACTATGGAGTATGGCAGCAATGCGATTTATTTTTGGTGCCGCAAGTGCTGGTATTTTACCTGCAATTTTTGTTGCTGTAACTAAATGGTTTCCAGTCAATGTACGCGCTACAGCTCTAGCTATTACTGCACCATTAGGAACCCTAGGTACTATTATTGCACCACCATTTACTGCGTTAATTACATTAAAAATAAATTGGCAAATGGCTTTCTGGATCCCAGGTGTAGCTGGATTGCTGTTAGCCCTAAGTTGGTATATTATTGATAAATCTAAACCAGATCAAATATCAGAAGAAAAACAGTCACAACTGAAAATAGTATTACAAAATAAGGGCCTTTGGTATTTATTTACAGCTAGAATAATTACAGATCCGTTTTGGTTTATTCTACAATTTTGGCAGGTAGCTTATTTCCAAGAAAAACTTGGATTAAGTTTAGCACAAACAGCACAGCTTTTGTGGATCCCCCCTGTGGGACAATCCATTCTTGGAATATTCTTAGGATGGTTCTCAGATCATCTAATTAAACGAGGAATGCCTGCACTCAAAGCACGTGCTATAATCCTTAGTGGTCTAATTATATTAACCCCATGTATATTTGTATTAGCTTGGACACATAATGTAACTTTGGCTGTTTGTATGTTACTTCTTGTGCAGTTTTTAGGTAGAAGTTGGTTAAGTGGAGCTTCGCTACTTGCTTCAGAACTTGTTCCATCCTCAATCATTGCATCTACAATTAGTATTATGAGTGCATTAGCAGGTTTAAGTAGTCTTGTACTTAATGCGGTAGCAGGCCCTTTAATTGATCGATTTGGATATTCACTACTTTTTTCAATTACTGGATTAGCCTTCCCGCTCGCAAGTTACTTAATTTGGAAATTTTATTATAATCCGAAAGTCGTAAATTATAAAAATGAAACTACCCCTTAGTTATATTCGATTATTTATAGTTATAATTATTTTAGGAAATTACTCCCATTTACTTGCGATAGATAACTACAAACCAGGTCCAGACTCAAAACCACAGCCTGGTGTACCCCATGGTGAAGTATTTAAATTTACTATTAATGAATCGAAAATATTTCCAGGTACAGTTCGAACAGTTAGTGTCTATATTCCAGCACAATACACAGCAGAAAAACCAGCATGCTTAGCAGTATTTCAGGACGGAGTTATATGGAATGCACCAATTGTGTTTGATAATTTAATATATAAACGTGAAATACCTATAACAATTGCTGTTTTTGTAACTCCTGGTATAGTAAAAGCATTGAATCCTAGTGTTGCACTAGATCGTTATAATCGAAGTTTTGAATTTGATGGTTTGAGTGATAGTTATGTTAGGTTTTTAGATGAAGAAGTTTTGCCTTTAGTTAAAAAGCATCAAACTGCATCTCATTTGCCAATTATACTATCTGATAATCCAAATGATCGTATGATAGCTGGACAAAGCAGTGGAGCGATAGCCGCTTTCACTGCAGCTTGGGAGCGCCCTGATTTATTTAGACGAGTTTATACAACGATTGGTACTTTTGTTGGACTACGTGGAGGCGAAAAATACTCAACACTCATTAGGAAAACCGAACCCAAACCTATTCGCATCTTCATGCAAGATGGCAGTAATGACCATAACTCTTATGCTGGAGACTGGTGGATGGCTAATCAAAGTATGGAGAGATCGTTTAAATATGCTGGTTACGAAGTAGAACACGTATGGGGAGACGGTGAACATAACAGCAAGCATCCTACTCTTGTTTTTCCTGATGCTCTACGCTGGCTATGGAAAGATTATCCTAAACCTATTCAAGCTGGAACTACACAGAATCAGATGCTTAAAGATATTTTAATTACGTCGGAAGATTGGAAATTAGTAAAAGATGGTTTGGTTTCATCAGATGGTCCTGCAGTAAGTCCTTCTGGTGAAGTATATTTTAATGATCGTCCTACAAATAAAACGTACAAAATTAACCTTAACGGTTCAGTCAGTGTATTTCTTAATGACGCAGGTAGAGCATCAGGCCAAATCTTTGGACCAGACGGTAGACTATATTCTGTTCAGAGCCCATCAGCACGAATAGTAGCTCGTGATAACCGAGGTCAAGTTTCAGTGATAGCAACAGATATACTTCATGGTAATGATATAGTAATCGCTCATAACGGAAATATGTATGTGACCGACGACTTTCCTCCTAATGATCCCACTGCTCCGAGCAAAATTTGGTTAATAAAAGCTGACCATACTAAACAAGTAGTCGATACAGGTTTAAAGTTTGCTAACGGCATTACACTTTCACCAGATCAAAGTATTTTATATATCGATGATTCGAGAACCCACTGGGTTTATAGTTACCAGATTCAGACTAATGGTTCATTAGCTTTTAAGCAAAAATACGGCGACTTACATATACGAGATAGTGATGATGACACTGCTGCTGATGGTATGCGTGTTGATAGAGATGGTCGTTTATATGTTACTACAAAAATGGGTATACAGGTGTGTGATCAAATTGGGCGAGTAAACGCTATTATTCCAACTCCGAACGGTAAAATAACGAACTTATGCTTTGGGGGAAAAGATTTTAATATACTATACGCTGTATGCGCAGATAAGGTGTACTCAAGAAAAGTAAAAGTACACGGAGCCAATGCTTGGGATATACCCAATAAACCACCTATTCCTAAATTATAAATTAGTTACTTCCTGTAACAAGTTGTGGGTATATTCGGTTGAGTCGACTTTCAAAAACTGCTTTTTCAGCACGTTTCCAGCACTCTAAACTATCTCCACGAATTGATGTATCAAATTTACATAATTCGTCAGCTAAATGAGCAACCTCTAATTGTAACGAATACAATTCATCATCTGCAAAAGATGCATATATATTTTCGTTAGATATAGGTTTCATAAAGAGATATTTATTATCTATACAATAAGTAACATATTAATTCTGAATATACAATAACCTGACTGTTAAAATCTGGTTAAGTTCCCTTTAGTTGTATGAATATTAAACAACTATAATATATAACTTACTATCTAGTATTTGATTATATTATTTCAAAACTAATCAAAGAGCATCTTTATAGAGACGCTCATAGCCAAGTGTGGCATTTTTCCAGCTAAAATCAGTCTCCATTCCACGTTTTTGTACTAGCTGGTATGAACTTTTTTCACTATAGAGTTTAATGGCACGCTTAAGAGCTACTCCTAAAGCCAGCGCATTTGGTTCATGCATAATGCCTGTGCCATTCTTACTATCGCTATCAATATCAATAACAGTATCTACTAAGCCTCCTACTCGACTAACTATTGGTATAGTACCATAAATTTGTGAGTACATTTGATTTAGTCCACATGGTTCAAAAAGCGATGGCATCACAAAAAAATCACTCCCCGCTTCAATTAAATGGCTCATAGCTTCATCAAGCTTAGGATTTAAAAAGACACGATCAGGTGCTTGATTTTGTAATTCGCGTATGCGGGCTTCGATTTTAAAATCACCAGATCCTAGGATTACTAATCGGCAGTTTTCTTTTAGAAAAAAAGATTCATTAGCTAAAACAAGATCCATCCCCTTTTGTTCTACTAATCGGCATACTATACCAAAAATAGGACCATTAAATTGAGGATTAAAACCTGCTTCCCTTAGGAGTGCTGTACGACAAATTTGCTTTCCTTTTAAATCACTGGAGGAATAACGAGCAGGTATTAGAGTATCAGTCCTAGGGTTCCATACTTTAGTATCAACACCGTTGATTAAACCAATTATATCCTCTCCACGTGATCGCACTACACCATCTAATCCGAAACCAAACTCAGTTGTTTGAATTTCCTTAGCATATTGTGGACTTACAGTAGTAACTTGATCAGCAAAAAGTATTCCACCTTTAAGTAGATTTACTTGGCCATAGTATTCTAGACCATCAACTGAATTTAATTGAGCAGGTAAATTTGTAAGTTCAAAAACAGCACTTGGAAATAGTCCTTGATAGGCTATGTTATGAATCGTCAGGATAGTTTTAGTTGCTAGCGTTAGTCCATATCTACGTTCACTATACCTTAATAAAATAGGAACTAAGGCAGCTTGCCAATCATGGCTATGTACAATGTCAGGTTGTAAATCAAGCAGACGTATAGCTTCAACTGCTGATTTTGCAAAAAATATAAATCTCTCAGCATTATCTTCATAATCTCGCTCACCTGTTCCGTACGGATTTTTACGATCGAAAAATTCATCGCGGCATATTAAATAAATGGATAAGTTACGTTTTGGTGAAAATACACGAACTTCTCCAGATATGAATTTATCGCCCATTTCTATTTTTAGGCGTAGTCTACGTTCATTATGAGCAGCGTCTGTATGACTCAAGGCTAGTCTATATCCAGGTATAATCACGGAAACCTCATGTCCACTATCTGCCTGCGTAGAGCTTAAGGCACCTACAACATCAGCTAATCCTCCAGTTTTCATGTAGGGATAGACTTCACTAGCTATATGAACGATTTTCATCGCGAATTATTAAAGCTAAGCCTTTAATTAAAGCCAATCCTTTACATGACATTACGAGAAAAGTTGTTAGCTTTATTAAATACCCCCAGTTACAGCCCAGCTAACGAATTTGAGCTATCTAGACGTCTTGGAATCAATAAAAAGGAGCGTTCTACCCTTACACATGAAGTACGCCTCCTTTTAGCAAAAGGGGAACTAATTCGTGTTCAGGGTGATAGGCTTAAATTAAAAGGCAGCTCTGGCGAAGTTGAAGGTAAAATTCAATTTAGAACAGCGGGTTCAGCTTTTGTTACTCAGAAATATAATCCAACAAGTACAGAACGCCTCCCTAGTATACAAATATCAGCTGAAGATACGAGCGTAGCTTTACCGGGTGATACAGTTCTTGTTAAAATATTTGAAGGTATTGAGGGTAAAAGACCTGGTGAATTAGTTGGAAGAGTAATCAAAGTAAAAGAGAGATATACAACAAAAGTAGTAGGCGAATTAAGGCGATATGGACAACGCTTCATAGTGGCCGTTGATGACCCACGCTTTGTTCATGAAATCCAAGTCGCCGATCCTTTTAAATCAAATTTAAAACCAACTCCTAAAGTTGGAGACAAAGTAGTAGTTAATTTAAATGAATGGAAACAAAGGTATCAGCCTCTGACTGGTACAATTTCTCGTACTATTGGAAAAACACACGAACCAAAATCAGAACTTATAGGCGTACTTGAAAAATATGATTTAATAGCAGAATTTCCGCCTGAAGTTATGCGTGAAGTAGAGCATTTGGGTAGAAAAGTAGCAGATAAAGATTTAATTGGTCGCGAGGATTACCGTAGTATACCTGTTTTTACAATTGATCCAGATGACGCAAAAGACTTTGACGATGCATTGTCATATGAACCATTAGAAAACGGTTCAATTCGTGTTGGTATACATATTGCAGATGTATCGCACTATGTCAAAACAGGTACAGCGCTCGACAAAGAAGCTCAAAAAAGAGGCAATTCGACATACTTAGTCGGCGTTGTTATTCCTATGTTACCTGAGATCCTATCAAATGGATTGTGTTCATTGGTAGAAGCTGAGAATAGATTGTGCAAAGCAGCATTTATTACCTTCTCAAAAACGGGTAAAATAGAAGATACGTATTTTGCTAATACAGTTATTTGCAGCAAAAAAAGACTTACGTACAAACAAGCCTATGCTCTTTTATTCGAAGATGATTTAGATAAAGTAAAACAGCTCCCACTACCCCCAAAACATCAAACGGGATCTACAGGTAGAGCTTTACGTGACATGGAGTATAGCGATTTAAAGGATCTACAAGTATGGATTCGTGGGCTTTGGAAAGTTGCATCTAAATTAAGAAAAAATCGCATGACACACGGTAGTCTAGATTTAGACATGCCTGAAACAAAAATATTTGTAAATCCTGAAGGATATGCTGACCGTCTTGAAAAAATTGAGCATGATGAAAGCCATCAACTTATTGAAGAGTTTATGCTTGCTGCTAATGAAGCTATTGCACGACTTACAAGAACACAGCGTTTACCTTCAGTTTACAGAGTTCATGACGATCCAGATGAAGAACGTTTAGAAGAGTTCAGCCAATTAGCTACAACCTATGGTATCGAGATAGGTGACCTAACAAGACGAGAGAATGTTGTTAGAATGCTTGAGATACTTGCTAAGCATCCACAAGGATACAATTTACGAACTCAGTTTTTAAGAAGTTTAAAAAAAGCCTGCTACCGATCAAGCGCAGATGGCCATTATGGATTACATAAAAAAGACTACACACATTTTACTTCTCCTATAAGACGCTATTCAGACCTAGTTGTACACCGCGTTTTACATGCCTATTTATTGCAAAACGGTAAAGGTGTAGATGGTAAACAAGGTTATGATATAAAGCACATAGAGAATTTAGCTGAGCATTTAAGTCAGACTGAAATAAACTCATCAGAAGCAGAACGTGAAAGTATAAAAATCAAACTACTTGAGTTTTTCGAAAGAGAACTCGCTAAGAAAAATAAAACTAAATTTGCTGTTGTTGTAACAGAAGTTAGACGACAAGGCTTATTCATTGAACTAACAGAATCAATGACCTTTGGCTTTTTAAGCTCCGATAAGTTAACAGATGACCACTATGTATTGGATAGTTCAGGTACGACTTTCATAGGTCGAAAAAAGCAAAATAAGATAACTATAGGATCAAGACTTGAAGTCGTTGTAGATAAAGTCGAACGCTACAAACGCATGATAGACTTTAGACAGGCTTAATTAATTATATTCTTAGATGCCATATTCATGATCGGTAACAGGTTCTAACCAATCAACGACTTTGCCATCGAGTTGCTCTTGGATTGCAATATGAGTCATGGCGACTGTAGGCGAAGCTCCGTGCCAGTGCTTTTCGCCAGGAGGAAACCAAATCACATCTCCTGGTCGTATTTCTACAATCGGACCACCAGCGCTTTGTACGCGACCTATACCTGAAGTAACGATTAAAGTCTGTCCTAAGGGATGCGTATGCCACGCAGTACGAGCCCCTGGCTCAAACGTGACACTTGCACCAGCAACCCTGGCAGGATTCGGACTAGCCAGCAATGGATCTATACGAACATTCCCTGTAAACCAATTTGCAGGTCCTTTAATAGACAACTGGGAACCATTATATTTGATGTCCATATGAGATGCATAAATGAGGTAACTAAATACTTACAGTTGTCAATTAGGGCTAATATAATTAGCATGGAGTTAGAATAAGTTACCCCTTGCTAATCGAGAGTTAAATATTTTTTATTGTTATTGTAAGATGAGAACAACTTCAGGTGATAAAAAAAACAATCTGCGCTTCATACTAGCAGATGACACCAAAACTTTTGGAGAACTTCTCAAAGTTGAACTTATACGCCATTTTAAACCAGCTGAATTGCTTAATTTTAGTGACGGTAGAGAAGCTCTAAACGCTTGCATTAACAATCCCCCAGATTTGCTTATTACAGATCTTTACCTAAACAATTATGATGGAAGGGATTTGATACGAAGCTTAAGAGCAAATAATATTTTTACTCGTGTTATAGTACTAACAGCTTATCCAGAGTCTAATCTTCCAGCCCAACTTGTAGCTTTAGGTGTTGCGGGATTTGTTGATAAAAACTCACCTATTGAGCAGATTAATAAAGCTGTAAACAGAGTTTTAGATGGAGGGATGTTTTTCTCTGTAGGTACCCCTCCACCACTTCCAACTATAAACAATGAAATTAGCTTACCCTCTATAGATGCTAGCATTTTATCTGATCGTGAAAAAGAGGTAGTTCAAATGGTTACACGAGGCATGCATTCAAAGCAAATTGCTGAAGCATTAAATATTAGCATAAGAACTGTAGAGAAGCACCGATCACGAATCCTCTCTAAGCTTAGTTTACATGATATACCTACCCTAGTAAGGTGGTGCTTAAGGAATGGATTAGGTTAAGTAGTATTAGCTAAAGGTAATAAAACGCGAAGTACTGCACCACTATTTGGTTGCGACTCTACCTCCAATCTACCGCCCTGCAGTGTAACTAATTCGTGTGATATAAATAATCCTAGACCACTTGAGTCTTCACCTGCAGTTGGTAAAGCCGATAATGCTGCATGTGGTTGGAAAATTTTTGCGAAATCCTGAGGAGTAAACCCCGGGCCACTATCTGTGATCTCAACATAGGCCCATAAATCAACAAAACCTGTATTAACAGTAATAGATCCACCAATAGGTGAAAACTTAAGTGCATTACTTAAAATATTATCTATAACCTGACGCATTCTTATATGGTCTGCATTAACCCATAAGTTATTATTAGATACTATATATTTTAAATTTTGTTTTTTACCTTGAGCTATGAGACGTACGCCTTCTACAGCGTTTTTAGCTAAATCTGCGAGATCTATTCTTTCAGATTTCACCTGTAGATTACCGTTCTCTATTGCAACTGCAGTTAAAAAAGCCTCAACGAGAGATCTCATATGCAGTGTATCGACACGCATGTTTTCAGCCAGACGCTTAATATCAATATAATCGAGTTTAGAATCAGCAATCAAATCAGCTGTAGCGTACAAAGATCGCAGCGGCACCTTTAAATCATGTGATGCTATTTCAAATAATTTCGTTTTAAGTTTTTCTGCAGACTCAGCTCTTATTCTAGCTTCTTTATTTACGGCAAGCGTTTGTCTCTCGGCTTTTAATCTGTATCTTTGTATTAATATAATTGCGCTAGTTATAATTATCACAACTGACAATCCAGCTAAAAGCGCAAGGTTTTGAGATCTCCTACGACCTATCTCAACTAATTTAAGTTGATCAGCGCTTTTAAGAATTTTTATCTGCAATTGCTGTTGATCAAATTTATACTGAGATTCTAGTCCGGCTATTATTTCTCGGTTATGATCACTTCGTAACTGTTCCTTCAAGGCCGAATATTTTTTTTCATAAGCGAGTGCTAGTTTAAAGTCGCTACTTTTTTCAGCAGAAGCTGAGTACTCTGCATAAATATCTAACATAACATCAGGACTTTTTAACTCTGAGGCATACTCTATAGCTTTATCTAGATGTTCGTAGGCTTCATGCAATCTACCTGTTGTTCGTAAAACGGTAGCTATACGTCTATGCGTATTGGCTATATATCTTTTATATTTCAAACGAGTATATATATCTAGAGCCTGATTTAAGTTACTCAGTGCTTTATCATATTCACCTTCAGCTAAGGCTATTAGACCTAAATTAGTTAATGAGTCTGCCGTACCAGATGCTAGACCATCACTGCTATGCAAACGTAAAGATTGTAGGTAGTATTCCTCTGATTTTTTATAATTCTTCTCTGTTAAATAGTAATTACCCAACCCATTTAATATTAATATCAAATCTTCTTTGTTATTATCCTTTACGGCAAAATCGTATGCCAGCTTTAACTGCTGAAAGGCATTATCGTTTTGGCCATATCTGTAATATGTTATTCCAAGTGCAAAATGACTTTGTGCAATTAAATGCAACTGACCAATTTTTTCAGCTAAACGCAATTCTTCTAAGTGACTTTCTAGGGAATGTGGATAATCACCTAAGTTCCAAAATAGCCGCCCTATCCTATATAAAAACTCACATTCATATGTCGTAAGCGATAAATCTCTAGCATATTTTAACCCTTTTCTAGCAGTTTCTAATCCTTCTGCGTAATCACCTCTCCAGCGCTGCATATCAGCTAAATGAAGTAAGATTTTAACCGCCTCTTTTGGACTTGGATTTTGATCAAGTTTACTTTTCTGGATATTATAATCTGATTCAGTATCCAATACACTATTTTGTATTCTCTGGTTTAAAGTAAAATCAATATTGTTTACTTGCCCATAAGCAGCACCACTTAACAACAAAATGAATACAAGTATTAAATGATTTCGCACTAGGATTATAAACTATCAATTGTCGCAATAGACTCAAAGGACTGTATAGTTGTTATTTAAATATAGTGTATTAAACAATAACTTAAATGTAGCATGTGTCTGAGCCCTAAAAGTAACATCACTACCAATCATATATAGCATACCTTGACCAACTTGTTTTTTACCAGCAAGTACAGTATTCTTTAGGTATGATTGCCCCCAACCCCAGCCACTTTTAAGAGGATGGTCTGAAGTGAAAGTTACCACAGGTATTATATCTGATGATGGTTTAAATACGGGATTATTATCAAAATAAAAATCTGTATTTTTATCTAATCCCCAGCACATTGGGTCACTGTTATTAACAGATGCAGTTAGTATACTTCCAGGGACGTAGTATTTATCTGACGATAATAACTCATAACCTTTGGTGCTTTTGATTTTTAAGGCATTTTCCAAGTTAATTTTTAAATCATAACCTAAATTAGTAGAACTACCTAGTGCAACTACTGATCCCCCTTGGTTAATGAATTCATCAATTTTAGGAATAGACTTATTTATAGTAATCGCACCTAACCATAGTTTAAAATCTGAAGGAATTGTACTCTCTTCTGGCTGTTTGATATTAAATGTAACAGTATCTGCTGTTTGGTTAGCTGTATCGACTTTGTTTAAAGGAATAGCAGCAGGAGGAAAAATAATTATATCAAATTTGTTTTTTAAATTTCCATCATCAATTTCTTTTGAATAAACAATTTTAAAAGGAAATTCATATTTTTCTAAAACATAACGCATCCATCCTGAAGGTATCGATCCGCCATATCTATCCCAAAGAGCAATACGATTAGATTTAATTAGAATAGCTCTTCCATGTGGTATTTCGGATATGCTTAATAATTTAACTCCCAACGTATTTGCTGCGTCAGTTACAATATTATCCGATTCTTTAGTACGAGGTATATAAATTGTACCATCGCCCAATTGACCATGTTCAAGCCAATAAACCTTTTGATTTGATTTTAAAAGACGGTTTATAACGATAAAACTGTCATTAATCTTATGAGATATAAGGTATCCAGTTGTTTGATTTGAATTAACTACTTTAAACGAATTGGGCGTTTCAAGAACTCCATAAGGTATTGTTTTGAAGGGCCCATTAAAACTATCTAAAATACGAACAAAATGTACGCCCATTTCGAAAGCTAAGGTCCACCCTGCAGAATCATAGGGTTTAATCGGCGGTCCACCTGGATATTTAAAATCATTAGGATAGTCCTGAGGCTCAAACATATCCAAGATGTGCGGTCTAAATGCCTGATCAGTTTTAACAATATAAGAATTTTTAGGATATGTAATTCCTTCAACACTAAATGAATCAGTTGCTTTCTCAACACGTATACCTGCCTTAATGAGTGTATTGATAAATTTAACAGCAGTTCCGAAATCATCTTGATCAGAAGGAATAATAAAACCTCGAGGATCTCTCCATTCTGCTTTATGGAATAATTGATACGATCTTGCAGTAAGCCTGCGCGTTAAAATATTGCTAGAAGTAACTTCCTGGTTATCTTCTTGATCAGATTTACTTTTAATTTTCTCCAACGAACTAGCGATATCGGCTATGCGAGAAGGATGCGTAGTCCAATTGTCTGAGCTGCCACGTAATATCGAATTAGAACCCATCTTGTATATCGAATATAAGAGCGACTGTTTATTGCGTGAAGCATAGTCTAGTACCGCGTAATTTGCAGAAACTTCGTACTCAATTGTTTGTTTAAAATGCCATAATTGCGGCGCAATAGGAGCCATTAAATCACCATTAGGAAGCTGGCGACTTAGAACTAGTGGAATATGAACTGGTGTTGGACTACCTATACTTTCAGTAAGTATTCCAATCATATTGTGGAAGTATGGCATGGTACGTAACCCGCCATTCCACCATGTAGAGTAAAGTGCTCCTGATCTCGATGTTGCACCATACTTATTTTCTATCAAATAACGCTGCTCAATTGCTGTTCCAAGGGCATCAATACCTGCTATAACTAATGGATCACATACATAGTTAAATGGATTTCGATAAGGCGGTATAAATATTACCGTACCTGGTGGTCCATATTGATGATGATTATAAACAATCTGAGGAAACCACTCTATAAATAACTGCCGATTCATATTTGTCGTTTCCTTTAGAGCAGACATAAAAAAATCACGATTATTGTCATGCCCTGCATATTTCTCCCAAAGTCTTGGCGTACGATCGAGTATACGCTTAGAAGGATTTGGCTCACGCATATACCAGTTGCTAACTAACTCTTGCCCGTCTGGATTAGCATGAACGCAAAGAATAATTACATCTTTTAGAATGCGTTTATTTTCTTCACTATTACTACTCACTAATTGCCATACTGTTTGTATGAGTTGATGAGCACCAGCAGTTTCATCAGCATGCAAACCTCCATCTATCCAAACTACTGCCTTTCCTTTTAATGCCAAAGCTTGTGCTTCTACATCACTGACGCCTTCAGCCCTCGCAAGTCTTTGAGATATATCTTTGTATTCTTCAAGTTTACTTAAATTACTAGGATCAGAAATGATCATCATTGCCTGATCACGTCCCTCCTCGGTCTTACCAATATTTACATAACGAATACGATCCGAAACCTGAGAAAGTTTTTTAAAGTAACTTTCAGTCTTAGTATAATTAACTAAATTATAATCATCACCAATGTTAAAACCAAAGTAATCTTTGGGAGAAGGAAGAATTTCTGCATAGCTAACTTGTAGGTATGATAATGTTAAGCTTATCAGTAAAATTATTTTCTTCATAATATATATAAACAAACTAATCTCCTTTTACCGAATTTGTGCGTCTTAAGTCTGCATTAGCATTGAGTGCTCCATTGGGTAAAAATTCAACAGCATTAACTCCACCAAACATTACTCCTGTGCCTATTTTTTCGGGCATAATTACCTTCCATCCATGTGATTTTAGTAACTCTATTTGAGATTTAGATAAACCAGTTTCACATTCAATAGTTGGTTCCTTATTAAGATTAGTAAAATGAATTCTAGTATCACCTATAGCATCCGCGAGTGGTCTATGGAATTCACTATAATCAAGTAAAACCTGCGCAATGCCTGAAGGTATTCTTGCTCCACCAGGCAGACCAATAGCTAATTTAGGGTTATTCTTTTCATCTAACCATATCGTAGGTGCGATCGTACTCTTAGGCCTTTTACCTGGGGTAACATAATTAGGGTTAGCTGAATTTCTTATCGAAAAATTACTTAGTGAATTATTCATTACTATACCAGTACCCTTTGGTACAATTCCACAGCCAAAGTGATAGCTCAAGGATTGTGTTACACAGGCAATATTATGCTTACTATCGACAACAATGAAGTGAGTCGTGGATTCCTTAAAGCTAGATGGTGTTGATTTTCCTAAAGTATCATCGATTTTAGATACCGTACGAAGAGATTCAATGCCCTTCTCAGAAAGAACGTTTTTAAATCGATCGTAAACACCATCATCATCTCCTGTTATAGAATCAAATTTCTGTACTACCGTTAAAAACACATGTCCAAAACGATCTATATTAGCTGCATCATGTAGTGAATTAGAACTCCAATTGGCATGATTTAAACTGCCTAAAATCGCCAACAATTGCCCACCACCAGAAACAGGAGCTGTTGAGTAAAGTTTGCCTCCAAGATATGGTACTGATACAGGTTCTAATATCTTAGCTTTATACAGATCCAAATCTGATAACGTCATATATCCGCCCGCATTATTAACAGCATCTACAATTAGGCTCGCTATTTTACCTTTATAAATCGCATCAGGGCCTTCGTTCGCTAAACGCTTTAATGTATTAGCCAAATCTGCATTTACTAAACGCGATCCAATACTAGGAAGTTTTCCGTTTGGTAAAAAAATCCTAGCTCCTTCATCGCTATGTTTAATACGTGCAGCACTCTCTTCAATTAATTGTTGTGACTTAGGTAAAACCAGGGATCCATGCGTAGCTAAATTTATAGATGGTTGTACGTCATCTGCCCATGGTAAAGAACCCCATTTAGAGTGTGCTAGGTACAATCCTTTAGCTAGACCTGGAACTGCAGCACTGGGACCACCCTCAATTCTCTCATGTACGGGTTGCTTGATGAAAGCCTTAACGGGTAGTGAATTACTCGCCATATCCATGCCATCTACAACATAAATGCTTTTTGTAGCTGATTCATAATAAAGAATCTCGATTTTGCCCCCTAGGCCAGATGCATAAGGTTCAGCGACGCCAAGCGATAATGATACTGCAACAGCGGCGTCAATTGCATTCCCACCGCGATGAAGTACATCTAATCCCGCATCGGCAGCCTCAGGGTGACCTGCTACAACTGCTTCGTGTTTAACTACAGCTATATCGGTTACTGAATTAGCCTTAGCGCTAACAACTAATAAAATAAAAGTTAAAAGATATCTGCACATAAAATTCTCTTGGTTTTTTGTAAAAAAGAAAAAGGCGTAAGTCGTAAAACTAACGCCTTTTATATGATCTAATAATAACGGCCTGCTTTAAAAACTAATAGTATTACTCCATGTTGTAGAACGTGGTACTCCATACATTGTAGCTCTTAAACCAGAAAGCACAGTCCATCCTGTGGACATATTAGGCAATACAAGTATATCATAGTGATTGAGCATATTATTAACGTTAACCTGAGATAAAAAGGTGACGTGTTTAAATTTATGCGCATATCCAGCAATAAGATTTACTGTTGTTAAATTAGGCGCGGTAAATAGCTGCCTTTGTAAAGTAGCTATACCGTTAGGATAATAATAAAACATATTATACTTTAGGCTAGTTACTACAGACCCACCTATTTTAAAGCCTTTTAAAGCGCCTGAACTAAATGAATACATATTAGTAAAGTTAGCACTTATCTGTGGATAACCTACGGTCTTATCACCAGAACTTTCTATTGGAATCATACCTGGCAGCGTAAAACTTGGCGTTATTTGAATCGAAGATATTGGAAGCCCAGTAGCGCCTGTGAGTATAGTTCCATGTATATTTTGTTGTGGATCGATGGTAGTACCAACCGCGCCCTTTAATATATAGGCTACATTTGAAGTGCTTAAGATAGCACCAGACGGATTAACTGGGTTTGCATAGTATGGACTCGAAGAAGAGTTCATCATAGCTACCGTTAATGGAACTGCACCAGCTGTAGCTGATGTAGCAAATGGAGATTTTGAATTATAGGTAGGATTTACATATACTAACGTACCGTCTGCATATGTTACCTGACCAGCTGAGTTCTCATGAAATTGATCATTATATAACTGCGGATACGAAACATTGCTCTGAATTTTACCAGCAGGCGTTGATGCACTCAGACGCATTCTCCAATTCTTAGAAGGCGTTGCTGTTAAAGTTACCTGTAAACCAGAAGATTCGCGATTTAAATCAACATAAGTACTTGAAGCTCCTCCAGCTATTCCGTTTAGGCCACTAGGATTAATATCTGTCTGTAGACCACTAGGAATCTGGTATTCTTCATTGGTTGATTTTGATTCATAAACGCTGACCGATCCAGAGATAGTTTGTGCATTATTAGATATTTTCAATCCAACTTCACCACCTGTTCCCTTACTACTTGTTGGCATTCTTCCTGTTGGATCAGCAAAAAGAACGAGTGGTGGAGAGTAAGAGCTAGAGAATTCACCATATGCTCTAAGATTTCCATAAATCTGACCGTCTATACCTAAGTTTATGTTAGGACTATAAGTTCTTGCGTGGTTATATGGATCACCTGGTTCCATAGTAACACCAAGTACTTTTGCCAAACGTACACCAGCCATGGTAGTTAATTTTCCACCAAACCACTGTGTATAATTAACACCGTATATACCGTGATCTTGTCTACGTAAAAATTCATAGGTACCTGTACTTGTAGTACCCAGTGGATTAGATCCTGAAATCTGAGTTAAATCTACAATTTGAGAAATACCTCGCACTACATTTTGACCATTAACTACAGCTGTAGGAGTTGGTGGACTAAAATATGGATACTCTATTGGGCCATTTGGAATTGACCAATATATCGTGCTTAATTGAGTACGCCCATTTTTTGTTGTTACAGCTGGATTGGTTATAGCATTAAAATTTGAATCAGCTAAGAAATAATCATAAACAATCGAAAAAGCATCTGAACGTACATAGTCAGCACCTACAATACTCTGACTGTGACCGATTCCGCCCATAATCTCATTGTCAGCTAAAAGTGAAAACCTGATTGCCTTATTGCGTGCAGGTTCCCAGGTATCAATAGGACTAGAACCCAAGGCCCATTGACCTGTAGTATTATCACCAGGTGTATACAAACTGGTAGTTTGTGTTGAGATTAAATCGTAGTTATAAGTGTTATAACCAGCAGAAAACTGAGAGGAAAGCCAACTGTTGTATTTAGTTTCAACATTAATTGATTCGTACGTACTGGTTCCCTTTTCGGAATTCCCCCAGCCTTCAAGAGAATCCACATTGCTCCAATTTAATAATCCATTTAAAATAGCGCCTTGCGTGTTAGGTGACGATGCAGTTGCACCTAACATATTTTGGCTCATCAGATACTTAAGATTATAGCTCTGCCTACTATCGTTTGTTGAGCTACCAGCAGCTAAAGTTAATGTTGCTGGATCAATATGATTTGAGAAAGTTTGTTCTCCAATTAGACGAACGGTTGTATTCTTAAAAGGTTTAAATGCAATTTGAAGATACTGTCCTTCCATCTGAGTACCAATATTTATACGTCTGGTTTGTACAGATTGAGCGGTAGCTGCAAATCGTACTGCAAAGTTATTAGTACCAAATCCAAAATCAAACTGACCTATTTTGGATCCATAATTATCAACCTGAAATTCCGTTGATCCACTCATAGGAGAATTGAAGCGGGCCTGTTTTGAAACAGTTGATATAACACCACCAGCGCCACCACCTGCATAAAGCAGTGCTTGAGGTCCGTTAATCACTTCTACACGGTCAACATCAAAGTTGGATGTTGTACCAGGCAAGGTACCACCTGGATTATAAAATAAACCCAATGACATAAGACCATCTCTTTGAATACTGGTCGTATTAAAGCCACGTAATTGCATGAACTGATGACTTACATGGTCCCCAGGCATAGAACCTGCACCTGTGGTTTGATCTAAAGATGCGTTACCTGAACCTGCAGAATACTGCATTAACATTTGTTCAATGGTAGTAGCGGCCACATCCTTCATGAATGTTTGATCAAAAATATCTGCTGAAACGGGTAACTTATCCAATTCAGTATTAAAGCGAGTAATTGAATTAGAATTTAAAGCACCATAGCTTTCATCTGAGTCTTGAGTGACCTCAAATGGATTTAGCATGATAGTATTTTCACTATTTTGTGCAGAAGTATTAGTTACGACATTCTGAGCGAATACTAGAGGTGAGACTAAGTTCGCACCGAATGCTAGTATTACAAGTAGCAGGTATTTTAATAGTTTATTCATAAGTTGGCTTTGCGTTCAAAAAGAGCTACGCTACCATACTACGTATTTAATAATAATATTTTACGTAAAGTTTTAGTAACCAATAAAAACAACATAACTTATTAAATATTAATCTAAAGTGGATTAACGGTCTATACGTATTATCTACCATTATAGTACGTATATATACGTAATCATAATCGCTCAATAATTATAAAAATTTCGTCATTTATTAAGAACTGCGCTAAATTAAATAACAGCCTTAACATTGCACATTATGAAACATTACGAATTTACATCAGGCTTTAAATCACTCTACGAAAAAGCAGTCGATTTATATATAAAAGGGTCTCGAGATATAGCAACCTACTACACAAGTGAAGAAATTGATTGGCTGTCTAAAAATGGAATCAATCAGCAGCATATGTATGACTATGCTGAGGACCATTGTAAGTACCAAGAGCCTGGTTTTGAACAAGCTTTAGCGATTGAATTAGTGCGCCGCGATTACTTTATTAATATTCAGCATGGTATAGCCTCAACAACGATTTTAAAAGAAACAGAGCTGCCTGCAAAGACAGACTCCTTGCAAGGAATT